>Ga0208191_1000020_pt1 | contig 166006 bp, 171 predicted proteins | sample June2015DPH_13_5_FD_184709 | JGI IMG/M metagenome (GOLD analysis project Ga0208191, IMG submission 184709) | Peatland microbial communities from SPRUCE experiment site at the Marcell Experimental Forest, Minnesota, USA - June2015DPH_13_40... | ecosystem: Environmental > Terrestrial > Soil >... | reverse complement strand
CCATCATCGAGGGGACCTCGGGGTTCGGGACGCCAGTGGCCATCGCCGGAGCGGTCATGGTGGGCCTGGGATTCGCCCCCTTCGAATCGGCGGTTCTCAACCTCCTGGCCAACACCGCACCGGTCGCTTGGGGAGCCATCGGCACGCCAATTGTGACGCTGGCGGCCGTGAGCGGCCTTCCTGAGCTAAAGGTGTCGGCCATGGCCGGGCACCAGCTCCCCTTTGTTTCCGTCCTCGTCCCATTCTGGCTCGTTGCCGCGTTCGTCAAGATGGAGGGGGGTACCTGGAAAGAGGCTTGGGAGGTGTGGCCGGGGACACTGTGCGCGGGCCTCACCTTCGCCGTCATGCAGTGGTTCACGTCCTCGACGCAGGCCTTCCACCTCATGACCGACGTGGTGTCGGGCGTCTTCTCCGTCATCTGCACTGCCCTGTTCCTGCGCTTCGTCTGGCACCCCAAGACGCGGTTCCTGCTGCGGTCGGAGCGCGAGGCCCTGGCCAAGGCCGGAAAGACTATGGCGACGGCGACCACGGACAAGACGGAATGGGTGTACAAGTACACGGCCAGCCAGACCGCGTATGCCTGGCTGCCGTGGACGATCCTCATCATCTGCTGCGCCGTCTGGGGCATGCCGGCGTGGCGGACGTACTTGAACAACCTCTTTTCGGGAATCACGTTTCAGACCACCCTGCTTGGCTCCCCGTTTGGGGGCACGCTCTCCCTGCCGAAGTGGCAAATGCCGGCGCTCCATAACATGGTCCAGCGCATGCCGCCGGTGGTCCCCGCTAACGCCAAGCCAGAAGCGGCTATTTTCACCATCAATTGGCTGTCGGCATCCGGGACCGGCGTGTTCGTGGCGGCCTTGTTATCCGGACTCGTCCTGCGGCTGAGTGCCGCGCAGTGGGGTGAAGCCGTCCGTCGAACCGCCCGTCGCCTGGCGGTCCCGATCCTGGTCATCGCGCAGGTTTTGGGACTCGGGTACCTCACCCGCTACTCTGGGATGGACGCCGTGCTCGGTCTGGCATTCACCAGAGCGGGATTCATGTATCCCTTCTTCGCGGCCTACCTGGGCTGGCTGGGAGTGTTCCTGACCGGGTCCGACACCGCCTCAAACGCCTTGTTCGGCAGCCTACAGCGGATCACCGCCCAACAGCTCCACTTGAACGAGACCCTTATCGTCGCGACCAACTCCACCGGGGGCGTCATGGGAAAGATGATCGATCCCCAGTCCATCATGGTCGCCTGCGCCGCCTGCTACGACGATCCGTACGAGCGGACCCATGCCCTCGGGCCGATCTTCCGGACGGTATGGTGGCATTCGGTGGCGGGCGCGGCGGTGATCGGGCTGATCGCCTTCCTCCAAGCCTACGTCTTCAAGGGCCTGATCCCTGGTTGAACGACGAGCTAATCGGACGTAACTGTTGTCAACAGGCAATTGCGCTCAGGACAGGCAAGCAGCACAGGCGAGCGTTGTGGGAGCCGTTCTCAAGGCTTCTGTTCCCGAACGTTCCCTGATAAAATCGTCAGTTGGCAGTAGGCGCGTAGCTCAGTTGGTTAGAGCGCTACCTTGACACGGTAGAGGTCAGGAGTTCGAGTCTCCTCGTGCCTACCATATTTCTCAACCAGTTAGAAAACCCGTCCAAGAATCTGGGTCCCAATCTGGGTCCAACTGAGCGCCCCAACTCCAAACTGACGTCAGGGAAACGCCGAGTCGCGACGCTGTCGATCGATCGCATCGCGTGCGGCACGGCTATTGAATGAGGGTGGTTTTGCTTTGCGACAAGAGGCCGGTCGGCAAGATTGCGCCGACCAGTTTGTCCTGCGCCAACCGCTTGGTGTCCGCCGTGGCCTGCAAATACTTGTTGGTCACGTTCAGATTGCTGTGCCGCAAGTAGTCGCGAATGGTCAGTTGGTGCTCGCCCATCTCGGCCAGCATGCTTCCGACCGTGTGCCGAAAGGTATGCCAGCCGACTCCGTGGATGCCAAACTTGGCGAACGCGGGCTTGATCTTGCGGTTGAGTATCGCCGCGAGATCCAACGGTTTTCGTCCCTTCGCGTGAAGTGACGGAAACACAAAATCCGCATCCTGCCGATAACAGCTCAACGTTTTCCACTCGAGCAGTGCATTCTTCAATGCGGGCTGCATGGGCAGAGGTTTCGCCGAGCCTTCCGTCTTGGTGTCTTTCAAATGCCCTCCCCGCCGCCAGTAGTATGAGTGGCGGATGTGAAAGACCCCGGTCGAGAAGTTGCAATCCATCCAGCGAAGCGCTCCCATCTCTCCCCGACGAATTCCCAATGCTCCGATCAGGAACACCAGAAGCTGGTCGCGGAACTGCATCTCGGTCAGGCCAAGTTTGACCTCCTCTGGGGACAATACCAGCGGATCTTGTCGCCTCTTGGCGCTGACGCGCACACCGACGCTTGGCCCTCGCTTTCCTCCCGTTCCCACCGGAATTCCCGATGAAATCGGATTGTAGGGACAGAACTCCCAGCGAACCGCATGCGAAAAAATGGCCGACATGACGGTTTTGATTTTGGCCTTGGTTCCGTCCGCCCTTTCGATCATCCGCAGCCAGCGTTCTACTTCTACGGTCTTGACTTGCTCCAGGCGCATGTTGCCCCAGCGCGGAAGAATCCACGTCTTTGCGTACACCGTGTAGGTGTCCTGCGTCGTGATTTCGTTCCGCGGCAATTCTTCGCAACAGTAATGCTCCCAGAGGTCTCTGACGCTTCGAGGCAGACTTTGCCGCCGCGATTGGTCGTTCAAACGCTGGCAGCAGGCGAAAACAGCCATGGTGATCGCGGAATGCGGCACCGGCAAGACACTTATCTCGTTGGGGGCGATCCATGTTCGCAGCGATGGAAGTCCGTTCACCGCTCTAACGATGGTTCCGCCGCACTTGGTCGAAAAGTGGGCTCGCGAGGCATTTTTCACTCTCCCAGGAATACGCGTCTTCCTGATCGACGATTTGCGGAATGGTGGCGACGAAAACAAATCCCACGGAGTTAACGAAGTACGGCTGAGGCAGGGCCGCATCGTGCGTGAAGGTTTGCATACAACGTTAAGTGAGCTGCGGTTGCGAAAGGATTCGGCGAGTTCCCGGAAGCGTTGGTTGTCGCTGAGCGGTAGACCCGCTCTGTTCATTGTCGGGCGTGAGCGTGCAAAGCTGGGCTACTTCTGGCGCCATGCTTACCGGGTACCCCATTCTGGCCCATACCTTGGCTGCGTCGTAAACGCAGACACGGGCAAGCCGGTGATCATCGACGACAGCCGATTGACGGCGGGTGAGTTTGAGAAGGTCAAAATCGCCGAGACCATTGAGACGAGAGGCGACAAGTCCTGTCGCCCGCTGCACAGCCCGCTCTGGCAGGCGGACGCGGACAAGATCCGCCGCATGGCCCCGATTGAGTTTATTGGGCGCTACATGCCGGAATGGTTTGACTATGCGATTTGCGACGAGATTCACCAACTGGCTGGCGATACCGCGCAAGGAAATGCGCTGGGCACGCTGGCCTCATGCATCGACCGGATCGTCGGGTTGACCGGGACGCTCCTCGGCGGATACGCCGACGATCTGTTCAACACTCTCTTTCGTCTCGAAGCGAGAAGGATGAGGGAGCATGGCTACGAATGGGGCACGACAGGACGCAGTTCCTTCATTCAGGATTACGGCGTCCTGGAGACCATCACCAAGGTCGAACCTGCAAACAATGCCTGCTCCAAGGCGAAATCCACCAGCACGGTCCGGCGCAAGCCCGGAGCCTCACCGCTGCTCTTCGGCGAATTTCTCATGCAGCTGTGCGCTTTTGTGTTTCTCGAGGACATCTCGGGGAAACTGCCGCCATACGAGGAGACCTATCTAAGCGTGCCGATGGACGCTCCCGTGCAGGAAGCGTACCGCGAGCTCGAAGAGGACATGCGGAAGGCATTGAAAGCTCACAGGGGTAACCGGTCGGTGCTAAGCACGATGCTCAACACCCTATTGCTGTATCCCGATCATCCATACGGGATTGGGACGCTGTATAGTACCGAGTTCGATCCTGAACTCAAGCGCAAGGTCCGATTCGTGATTGCAGAGCCCCGCGACCTTCCCGAGGATCGTATCTATTCCAAAGAACGCAGATTGATTGCGGAGATCAAGAAGGAGCTGGCGGAGGGACGCCGGTGCCAGGTCTTTGCTGTGTACACGCAGAAACACGACGTTACCGCCCGACTGCAACGAATTCTGAGCAACGAAGGGCTCCGCACGGCAGTTCTGCGCGCGAGTGTGGACACTTCCAAGCGTGAAGCCTGGTACGCCAGACAAGTCAAAGACGGAGTCCAGGCAGTGATCTGCCATCCCAAGCTGGTGGAGACAGGTCTCGACTTGCTGGACTTTCCGACGATCATTTTCTACGAGTCTGGATATTCACTGCACACGTTGCGGCAGGCGAGCCGCAGGTCCTGGAGGATCGGGCAACGACGACCGGTGCGCGTGAAATTTCTTTGCTCTGAGGGGACGATGCAGACTTCGTGTTTGCGTCTTATGGGGAAGAAGCTCCTCGTGGCTCTCACCATGGAAGGCAAGTTCGCCGGCGAGGGATTGCAGAGCATCGATGAAGACGATGACATGCTGTCGGCCATGGCACGGGAACTGGTCGAAAGGAATGGCATTGGCGATACTGCCGACTCCGTTTGGAGAGCCCTCAGCACAGAACATCAAAAGCTGTTTCCAACGAATTCTCACAGCGATGATGATGCCTCACCCATGGAGATGCCGGGTATTCTGCTGGACACTCAGCCTGACCCCGCAAGTCTTGTTGAAGAAGCTATGGACACCGCGTCGATCGTCGTCCTCGGACAGCGACCGCAATCGTTGTCAGGGAAGAGGCGGCGAGCTAGGTCCGCGGTTCCCGAGCAGCGGTCGCTATTCAGCTTGAGTTAAATCAGGCAAAATAAGGGAGATGTCTCGGCGCCATTCGGCCGTTCGTACAAAAGGCGGCCTTAAGGTGATTAAGGATGCGAGGCCAGCCCCAAGGAGTTGGAAATGTTCACACCAAATCTGAGCATTCTTCCAGAGCCTCAAAGGCAGCTTTGGGCTGAATTGAAAGACACTCCGAAGGCATTCGTGCTTTATGGAGGAACAGCTCTGGCATTGCGACTCGGGCACCGCCAATCGCAGGACTTCGACTTTTTCTCGAACAAGCCCTTCCACCCCGATTCACTGCGCGATAGCATTCCCTACCTGAAGCACGCGGAAATGACCCAATTCCAAGACAACACACTCACCGCCCTTGTGGATCGGAATGGGCCGGTGAAGCTCTCATTCTTTGGATCTTTGGGAATCAAGCGGGCACAGGATCCCGACATCGCCGAGGAGAACGGAATTCAGATCGCCTCTCTGCTTGATCTTCTCGCGTCAAAACTGAGGACGGTTCAGTCGAGGGCCGAGGCGAAGGACTATCGGGATATTGTGGCCTCGTTCGACGCGGGCTTGAGCCTAGCGGAGGGTTTGGGGGCCGCAGCGGCGATCTATGGGAAAAACTTCAATGGAGCGCTCAGCCTCAAGGCGCTAACGTACTTCGAGGATGGTGATCTTCCCGGCCTGACGCCCGCAATTCAAAAGCGACTGCTAGCGGCTGCAACTTCGGTAAACTTAAAAGAGCTCCCACTGGTTGCGGCTAGATCTGGTCTGAGTCGACAGGAAGAGGGATCATGAACTATTCCGAAGACCTCAAGCGAGTCGCGAAACGCGTGGTTTGGTTCAAGACGCCCGAAGAAACGCTCCAAGAACCCAAATTGTTCCTAGCACACCTGATGACCTACGGGACTCTAGAAGACATCGCTACCGCGATGAAGTACTACTCTGAGGCCGATTTCGATCTCGTCTTGAAAGATCCGCCGGCTGGAATCTTCGACCGTCGCTCGTGGAACTATTGGAACCTGCGCTACCATCATGAACCGGTTCCGGCACTGCCACAGCGCACGTTTCCGGGAAGCGATGTCGTCGGCGGTTAACGGGTTAGGTTCTGAAGCTGTCGCTCGAACGCCGCCGCGCCGCCGTAATCGTCCGCTGAGGAATTTACTGCCAGCAACCTAGTTGAGCAGCCCTCTCTCGTAAGTCCCTCAACCCATACCGCCCTAAGTCCCTCAACCGATAGCGACTTCGTGGCAGCGGCGCGCCGCCCCGATCTTCCCATCTTCAAGACTTCAAGAACGTCATTCCAAATCAACTAGGAGGAAAGAGGTATGTCAGAAACTAGTACGCTCATCGGCTATGGCGGCCGAACCATTGGCCGCGAAGAACTAACATTGGTGCCGACACCGGCGGCAACCGAAACGCACCGCCCGGTCCCGCACCACGAGAGCGTGCAAGCATTGGTCGAAACGCTCGGGTTTCGGCACATCGGAGTTGTCCACGACGAATACGCAGTCTCGCCGGACGGCATGAAAGCCTTCGGCGTTCTCGATCTCGCAACCGAGATGGAAGGATGCCGCTTCTCCATCGGACTTCGAAACTCCCACGATAAGAGCATGCGTTTGGCGATGACCTGTGGGTATCGCGTATTCGTCTGCTCGAACATGGCGTTCGCGGGAGACTTCACGCCTGTGCTCGCGAAGCACTCAAAGTCGTTCTCGCTTATCGACTGCATCTCGGTTGGCGTCGACCGGATGCAGCGGAACTTTGAGCCGATACGAAAACAAGTGGAGGCTTGGCAGAGAAGTGAATTGACGGATGTCACTGCCAAGGTGGTGATCTACGAGGCGTTCGTCGAGGGCAAACTAGAGGCTCCAAAGCACCTTGCTCGCGCGGTGCATGACCTTTACTTCGAGCCGAAGTACGAGGAATTCCGACCGCGAACGATCTGGAGTCTTTCCAATGCATTCACTTCTGCATTCAAGGAGCTGGATCCCATCCCGCAATTCAAGGCTACAGCCAAGCTGGGCGAATTCCTGGAAGCGCGGTTCTCACAAGCGTTCTAGCGGACAGGGCGGTGTCGGCCGACCGCCCTTTCCCAAAACGTAATCCCACTTTTGCCTATGGACCATGTGGGCGACGCTCGTCCGCATGGGGTGAAAAGAGGAATCACCGTCATGTTTCCATTGTTCCCACTTGGACAAATTGTGGCCACGCCCGGGGCGCTAGCTGCACTCGAGAGAGCGAGCAGCCGCCTACCTGTTTCCTGGCCCGTCACGCAATCGGGGACTGGGGCGAACTGGAGCCAACCGATGTCGCAGAGAATGAGTACAGCGTGGCTCATGGGTTTCGATTGCTGAGCAGCTACCAGACAGACGCCGGGGAGACGCTGTGGATAATCACCGAAGCGGACCGGTCTGCAACCACGCTGCTGTTGCCAGAAGAGTATTGAACAGTTGCGAGATGAAAAGGGATGGCTTTTTGTAGCTGAAAGAGAGGGGCACCGACTGGAAGGAGAATCAATCCTATACCGTCGACATCTACAAAACGCCGATGCCTATGATGAGGCACTCGCTGGCAACGCTCGGAGTACGCGAGTTCGGCAACCAGGCATCCGAAGTCTACGTGGACATCGCAAAACCGAAAGAAACCACCAGAATGTGACCGTTGGCATCTCGACATCTTGCGCTTCCGGGAGAAACAATCGGTGAAGCGATTTTGCGGCCCGATTTTGCGGAGTAGAGTCTAAAATGGAAACGTCCAGCCAAAGTCGATTCTGCTGGCCACTTCTGATCCTGAGAATGGCCGTGCGTTGCTTGACCTAATCTCACCGTGCGGTCTGGCGATTGTTCAAGCTTTCAGTGTGCCGGAAGCAGAGGCAAGCGCTGGCGCAAGTGGTGGGCATTGCTTCGTGATCGAGGTCACTGATGGTTGGTCTTCCTCTACGGGAACATCGGATCGTGACGCGATGGCGACTGCCAACACCGCCGTCGCGAAGGTTTGGGAGGAGATGTGAGGGATCAGCTTCATTTCGAACCCTGCAATCTGATTCCATCGTCGGAGAGGCAATTGTGCCCAGTCTGCAGGGTAGGGAGAGTGGCCTTCCACTACGAAATCAGCAGTGCCGTGTCGGAAAGTGATCCGCCGGAGATCCTCCGAGGCTCTTGCTGCGTCATTTGTGCAAAGGCGTTTCTTGACGCTGCGGAAGCCAAGCTAGCGCAAACAGATAAATTCTCGTAGAGTCGGGTTGATGGCACGGTTGCCTGGGTTGAAACTGAATCGATCGCTACACACCCCTTTGGAACCAATCGCAAATGGATTCTAGCGTTGCGATGTTCGGTGAAGGGACTGCCGGGTCCGGCGAAGAGCGGGCAAGGGCTCTAGCTCAAGTAATCTGTGCGCGCGATTCCCAGCCGCTGCATCTTGTACTGTAGCGTGGTGCGCTTGAGTCCAAGCCGGGCCGCCGCGCCTGCCAGACCCGACAGCGTGCCCCGGGTCTGACGCAGAATTTCGATGATGTGCTCCCGTTCTTTGTCGCGCAGCGTACCGTCGGAATCGGACGGCTGCCGTGAGATTTCCTCGCGCAATTCGCCGAGCGGCGGGCTCAACCGGTTGCCTTCCGACAGGATCATCGAGCGCTCGATGAAGTTCTCCAGCTCGCGGATGTTTCCCGGCCATCTCCAGTGCATCAGGGCTTCGACGGCCTCATCGGGGATGAAGTCGATCCGCTTGCGGAGGCGGGCCGCGCATTTTTCGACGAAATGGCGGACGAGCATGGGTATGTCCTCGCGCCGGTCGCGCAACGCCGGCAAATGCAGGGGGAAGACGTGCAAGCGGTAGAACAAGTCACCGCGGAATTCCTTTTCTTCGACCGCACGAACCAGATCGCGATTGGTGGCGGCGATCAGCCGTACATCCACCCGGATCGTCTTCGTTCCTCCCAGGCGCTCGAACTCCTGGTCCTGTAGAACGCGCAGCAACTTGGGCTGCAACTCCAGAGAAATTTCTCCAATCTCGTCGAGCAACAAGGTGCCTTTATCCGCCAACTCCAGGCGGCCGACCTTCTGGCTTACCGCCCCGGTGAACGCTCCCTTTTCGTGGCCGAACAGCTCGCTTTCCAGCAGTCCCGTGGGAATGGCGGCGCAGTTCAGCTTGATAAAGTTGCGGTCCTTGCGCCCGCTCATGCTGTGAATCAAGCGGGCGATGCGTTCTTTGCCCGTCCCGGTTTCGCCCGTGATAAGGACGGTGGAATCGGTGCCGGCGACGATGGCAGCACTATCCAGCACACGTTTCAAGGCTGGGCTATTGCCCACGATATCGTCGGACCGGTTCGCGCTCCGGATTTCGTACTCCAAATATCGCTTTTCCTGGGTAAGGCGTTCCTTGAGTTGTGCGATCTCGCGATAGGCGTGCGCATTATGGAGCGCCGCCGCGATCTGGTTGGCTACTTGCTGCAGGTATTCAACCTCCGACGGGCCGAAAGCGTGCTCGATCATGCTACTCGGATTGAGTGCCCCCCAGATCTGATTGCCCGCGACCATGGGGACGCTGCAAACCGACCGAACCCCGCCTTCATACATAGCTCTCGCCAGGGGTTCGTTCATGTCGTGCAAATCGCTTGCGGTCAGGAACGCAACGTTTCGCGTCTGGATCGCCTGCGCCGAGAGTGATTGCTCGAGCGGAACCGTATTTCCGTGGTTAAGGAAGGACTCCCATTCCAGAGCATCTCCATACAGGTGCACATTCTTGCCGTCTTCGTCCAGCAGGGACAGGACGGCGCGGTCGTAGCGCGCGATGCTTCGAACGCTGGAAAGAATCACCGGTAACAGCTTCTCCAACTCCAGGCTGGAACTCAGTTCACGGCTGATGGCAACCAGGCTCTGCTGTTCCTCAATGGCGCGCTGGGCTCTTTCCTTCTCCAGCGCAAGCGCTCCCATCAGCGCCACGAGCGACAAGAATTCGACATCCTCGCTGTCCAGGACCTCGGGAACGTTCTTGCCCAGGCCCAGTGCTCCAAAGCGGCGTGAAGGCGTGCTGATGGGAAGGACGGTGTACGATCGAACACCGTGATTGAGCAACGCGGGCACGAAGCCCGAAAAGCGCTGCTCGTGCTCAGTATCGGGAATGGCGATCGGCTCCTGATGTTTCCACACCCACCCGCTCGCCGCTCCATCCACGGGCAAAACTTCGAACTCTCCATTTTCCTGGTTCTTTTTCCAGTAATGAGTCAGCATGCAATCCCGGCGCGGATCGTGGAGGGAAAGATCCAGCAATTCGCCTCCCGTCAGGGCCAGCACCGCAGGGGCGAGTTCTTTGAATGCATCGGGCAGGCTCTTGGCTCGCGCTGCCAGGTCGGTGATCTCGAGTAGCAGCCGATACCGTTTGCGTTCAGGCGAGGCATCTCCCTCGAGTGCGCTCTGCCTTTCTGACATAGACCACACCTCCTGCACCTGTCGGGTGCAATTATGTCGGCAGCTAGTTTTGAGCAGGAACTGGGGGTCATCGCAGCTTGCCAAGCTGCGGGACTCTATTTCAACATTCCGGTAAGCCGCAGGCGTCGGTTCCTTTACTTAGGAACCAATCTAATCCTCCCCGGTCGGGGAGCCCCCCTCAGGTTCTGCGGCACCGTTCTCCCGGATTGGTGCTTTCCCGGAAAGAATACTCATACTCTGTCCCCGGGTCACACGCAAGTTCTTTCTTGGCGCCATCCAGAAACTTCGAGGTAAGATTCCTCAATAACCAGTACCGGAAGTGCTCCTGGATCATTCGCCCGTAATCAATGATTGCTTCTGAAAGCTGGAGTAGTTGATTAAATTCTTCAATGCTTAACCGCTGTTCCTTCCGCAGGGCCCGTTTGAGATGGCCCAGCACCCGTCGCAAGTGCTCCCGATACATACCCTTGCCCCGAAGCAATCCAAGTTGGCTTTCAGCGGGATCACCGCGATTCATTTCAACCGGTATCCGGTTTTTCTCTTCCGATCCGTTCATTGCAACCCCGCTTGAGTCATTTTCACTGCCGAGTTGGTGGTGCCCGTTCCACTTAAGGCACCAAAATAGATGTTTGAAGTCCCGCCTAAAGCGCTGACGTTATCGATGACGATTCCGCTCGTACCTGTCGGCTGTGCGGCGGTCGTCTGACCATTGCTTGCGCTCACGTAATCCCAGACCACGGGGCCATCCCCCGTGTGGCCGCTCGTGTTCCAACTTGGCGCGGAAGTACCGCTTGTACCGGCAGTAAAAACCTTCTGAATGTTGCCGTTGGTGTCTACCACCTCATTGTTGAGGACATAAGCATACGAGGGCAACCATGGGCCAATCGTGGGCGCAGCGCTCGCAACATTGAAACTCATGAGGCAACCGCCCGCCGTGGCCCCGTTTGTCGCTCCGCAAGAGTTGGACGGTACGGCCACGAAGATCCAATCGTCGGGCGAATTGAAATTTTCGCTGACCGGCGAGCATCCCGCTCCCGCCGCGTTGGCCAGAACGGGTCCGGGAACCGGTGTTTGCATCGCGTCCGCGGAGATGGGGATCTGGTACAGGGTAGGATTTCCGCCGGTATTCCCGCAGGTGTAGAGATTCCCGGTGGGGCCGGGCACACTGCCGGAAGAGAAATAAATGTTGTCGAACATCCCAATGTAAAGCGGCGTGGTGCCGTTGCCCGTCCCCAGGGTTTCTGCGCTACCGGTGCCGCCGCTGGTGATGTTGCCGCTGGAAATATTGAATTGAACGACCGCGCTGGCTCCCGGCGCGCCGGTATTCTCTCCCACGAAGACGTACACCCGCTCGGCGCCGCTGTCGAGGAGGGGCGCGTCCACAATCCCCCCGCCGGCTGCCAGGGTGCCGGAACTCGTAACCGTCCCGGAGGTGCTTACGGAAGAGAGGATGCCAGCGGAGTCGCCGACATAGACTTTAGAAGTAACGCTGTCCCAGACCGGGCCGGTGAGGATTGCCGCGCTCACCGTGACGGGCCAGCCGGTGCCGCCCCCGATAACTTCCGCGGGCGTGCCGTTGAAGACGGGCGTAAACTTGTGCAATTTGCCGCTGTCGTCACCGACGTAGGCTATGTCGTCTTCGTAATCCACAAACGGTGAAGACACGCTGACGTTGACGCCGCCATTCAAAGTTATTGCAGTGTCGGCAGCATTGTTTCCGACTCCTGGCGCAACTGGGCTGGTGGCGCTTGTGCCATTGCCCCCGGTCGTCCCTATGGTAGTCACGTGCAGCTTGGAAGCGCCAGCAACGCTCTCTATGTACGCGATCTTGGTGCCATCGTTTGAAAGGCTCGGCGAAGTCTGAACCTTACCGGTGCCAACAAAATAAGAAAAATACACTGTGGGCGCGGTGCCAGCGCAAATGCCGCTATTAGTCGAATTGACGTAAAGCTGGTTAAAACCTACGATGTTGGCCTGGCCGGGAGTACCGGAAGCGCCGGCGGCATTCACACCGTATGCAGCGAAGTCGGCAGTACAGCTCGGAGTCCCGATTGGGGCGAAAGTGAATTTTGCGGGATACTGCCCTGCGGCGACACCCCCTGCGCCGAGACTCACGCTCCAATCCCGGCTCAACGGTGCTAGCTTTTTCTTCTTTCGGCCCCGCAGGGGTAGTCTCCGTGGGGTCCGCAGGGGGGGTGCTCTCAATTCGCTGACAGGCGCAGCGGTGATCTCCTGAGTCCTGCTTGCCGATGCATCCGCGTTACGTTTCATCCGCTGCATGATGAAGCGTGGATCATTATTGATCCTGACCCATTTCTCGGACGAGCCGTTCTCTATCGCTTCTCGATAAGTGCCGGGGTTGGAGAAAACAACGTGCCGGTGGCTCCAATCCTCCGGGAAGCCGATCTGCTGGGCCTGAGATGGCTGACGAGAGAGCAGAGCGGCGCAGGCAAACACAACAACGGCGATTGACATGTTGGAATAAGGGTTCTGGGAGTTCATGCTGTTCCTTCCACCTCATTGACACAGCGGAAATGGTATGTGCCTGCTGTTTTACTTTACTGGCCAGCGAATTTTCTTTTACGAAAACCGAACAGATGCCTGGGGGGACCGGCCCGCTTGGTGCGACCGGTGGTGTCCGCCTGGATGCCTTCGGAAGGAACTGCACTGCAACCACGCGCTCTTTTCTGTTCCAAAATCCGGAAATTCGAGTGGAAGCTCGCGTTCATTGCGCCATCGGAACCGGTGATAGAATGTCCCCGAGAGGTCGGCGGTTGTGCAACTTAACGGTGGGCAGAGGCTGCGGGCGCTGCGAGAAACCCTCGGATATCGTATGCGGGACGTGGAACTTGCCAGTAATCAGATCGCGCAGAGATTTGAGAGTGAGGAATTCGCAATTCCACCCAGCCGCTTGTCCGACATCGAGACCAAAGGCATAATCCCGAGTATTTTTCGACTCTATTCGTTTGCGGCTATTTATCGGCGGGAGTATCGGGAGTTGCTGTCCTTCTATGGCCTCGAACTTGACGGCATCTCAGCGGACATCGGCTTTGGGCATCCGCAGAAGTCTCATGTGTCCGAAGCTTTGAGCAACGTCAGACAAGTGCGGATACCGACGAGGCTCGATCCAGGATTCTCGCTCCAGAAAACGACGGACTTGAGACGTGCAATCGAGCAATGGGGTACTGTGCCCATGGCTTACCTGGCGCTGTTTGCAGACGACCGATACACATATGGGTATATTGGATCGGAAGATTTCACGATGTATCCCATTCTTCCTCCGGGCAGTTTCGTGCAAGTGGATGAAGCCAAGAACAAGGTAGGGGAAGGAATATGGCGTTCGGAGTTCGAGCGTCCTGTTTATTTTGTGGAAATGCGCGATGGATATACGTGTTGCTGGTGCTCGACCAAGCGTGACTCCATCGTTTTGCAACCGCATCCCCTGTCTCCCGTGCCGGTTCGAGTTGTTAAATACCCGCAGGAGGCCGAGATTCTTGGGCAGGTTGTGGGGGTTGCGATGCGCCTCGGAGATTGGCATTATTCCGACTTTCAAGCAATGCCGAAAGCGCGCTCAGCACCGACCCGAGATGTGCCCGGGCAGCTGGGGAAAGAGGCTTAGGTGAAGATTGCGCCAGCGTAGCCAGGAACTCCCTTTCCGTTAGCTGCTCATTCGAGCAAGACGCTGGCACGTCTTGGAGCAGCATAGCCAAAGGTTTCTTCAAAACCTCCGAGAGCAATTCCCGATGAGACGCACGGATGGCACATTTTGCGGCCTCGTCGCCATACACCTGCGCCAAGCCCCAGTGATTGTAGATCCCATTGCCGTCATGCAATCTGCCCACGTAGGAAAGTCTGCCCAACAACCCAGGGACAGCGCCTAGGGTATTCGCTTCAAAGTCCTCGAGAGCGGATTTCAGTCTCATGGAATTTACGATTTCCGAAAAGTCATCGGAACTTAACTAAATACAGAAAACCCTTCTGCCGCCTGCAATGTATCACGGTGCGAATTCTTTCGCAAAGGAGAACGAACCGTGAAACGATTCATGCTGGCTTTGGCTGCAATCACCCTGTTTCTGACAACCGCGGCGCTTCCAAGTATGGCCGATGGCAATCCCACGCCCCGTGGAAATCCCATTTGCACCCTCCTGGGCTGCACGACATCGCAGTAGCCTGCGGGGCGGCAAAGTTGAAAAGGAGCGATGTCAGAGCTATAGTGCTCTGCAATGCTCCCAATGAATTGGCACGCGGTGCTGTCGCTTTTCCTGTGGATCACGCCGCACGCGCTCCTCGGTGTGCTTGCGGTCATTCTTTGGCGGCGCCGCTTGCACCGGGAATTCCCGGTCTTTTTCGCCTATGTGCTTTACGAAATTGCCGAGTTCATTCTGCTGTTCGCGTTGTATTCCATCCCGGGCGCTGGAAAGCAGTATGGGTATGCTTATTGCGCCACGCTGTTGCTTAGCATCGCTTTGCGCTTCGGGGTGATTGACGAGGTTTCTAAGAATTTGTTTCGTGAATCCCCGTTTCTGAAGGTGGCAGCAAAGCGTTCGCTGCAATGCGTAGGAGGTTTGCTGCTTGTTACGGGTGTTTTGCTCGGCGTCTATGCACCCGGGGACAATAGTGCCAGGTGGTATGCCGGTGTATTAGTCGTCAACCGGGGAGCAGCGATGGTTCAATGTGGCTTGCTCCTCGCCTTGTTGCTCTTTTCCCGCTTCCTGGGTCTGTCTTGGCGTCGCTCCGCATTCGGGATCGCGCTTGGTCTTGGAGTCCTGACCAGCGTTGATCTTGCTACGTTTGCTCTTCGCGCGGAACTCACCAGTGATGTAGAAGCGGATTTTTTGGATTTACTGATAACCGGCACCTACCTCGTTTGTGTTTCGATCTGGATCGGGTACGTGCTGGCGCCCGAAGTTGACCCTGCGTCCCTCACGATTGTTCCCCATGATGAGGTGGAGACTTGGAACAGGGAGTTTCAACAATTTCTCAAGCATTGATCGCCGCTTGGATTCTTGTCGCCGTGGCGTTATTCGCGCTGGGGATCCTGGTGTATGTCGCCATCCGCAGCCGCACGCGCCGGGTTGATTTAGAAAAAGCTGTCCAGGCGTTCCGGTCTCTCGACATTGAGGCCTTCAGAAACCTGGTCGACTCAGCCGAGGAAACGTTTCTTCGCAATAATTTATCGCCCAAGAAGTTCCGCGAGATCAAGCGACAGCGCGCGTGGGCAGCACTCATCTATGCCTGGGAAGCGGGAAGCGCCGCGACGGCGCTCGCCAAGGTTGGTGAAGCCGCGCAACGAAGCTCCGACCCGGAGATCGCAGCGTCGGGCGCTCAGGTTGCTGAAAGTGCTTTTCGGCTTCGATTGCAAACCATCGGGGCTTGCCTCCACCTGCTGACCGAAATCCTATTGCCTGACCTGCAAAGCCAATCGCTTCCGCCCTTGGTAGATCAATACGAGCGAACGGCGGAAACACTCTTTCGACTCGGCAAATTTTCATCCAGCAGGCTGCTGAAAAATTGATCTGACGACCCCGAGAACCAGAAGAACCAAAAGGCGGAAAGCCGTCTGCCCACTGTTGCTGAGCTTTTCCCCGAGATCATCGAGCCGAAACTGGATAAGAGAGACAAACTGCCGTTGTGCAGCGCGGTTGAGGCCTTGGAGCGGTGGGAGCCGTTTGTGAACCAAGTGCTCGCCAATCGTTCCCTAGCAATGCTTGTGCGGCTGTTTCGCTACGGCCGACTGTCATATCATGGCGGGTTCGTGAATGTTGCCACAGGCCGCGGCGTGTTTGCCGATGGTCCCAGTGCGTAATGGGCGGGCAGCGCACCAGAGGCCCGGTTCGCTGGCGGCCGCTTGATCCCACAAGTCTCTATCATTGCGACCGTTTGGTCGCCAGCCGCAGTTCTTTCAACTCGTCGAGGCAAGCTGCGCAATTCCGAATATGCTCAAGGATGGAGTCAGAACAAAGGGTCGCTGATTCCATTGCCAGCGTTGTCAGCGCTGGCTGTCCCGGACAACCGACACGTTCGGGATTGGGATGTTCCTCGTGCACTCGGCGACCGAATGCGGCGATCAAATCGTCAAGCTGTTCCTTGCGGCTCACGATCCGCCCCTCAGTTGATTCTTTGTAGCACGCCTGGTCTCGATTGCGACCAGAATTGCGTTGTCTGCCCTCTTATACGGCCTTCCGTTGGAGGAAAGCTATCTGAATTCGTGAATCCGACAAAAACTCCTTTCACGAACGCGATACTTTCTAGCGTCGCAGTCATATATAAGCAGGAGGAAACCCTCTGAAGTCTTAGTCCAGAGCGTTTGCATTTATGGATGAGGAACACGCCGGCAGGAGGCGCCGCACCTTCCGCTGGCCAAAGGAAGCCCGAGAGTTGGTGAGAATCCACTTGGATGCCCAGCGGGCACAACCGCGTGAGCAGAATTCTGACAACGAAGTGCGAGTGCTAGCCACGAAGTTGGTGGAAGTCTCGCGCAACCCAAGAGACGCTTGCTGGCGTTTTATGCGTCAGTCTGGAATTGCGGGCAGGCGCCCATACCGTCATTGGCCAGAAGGAGCACAACAGAAGATGCTGGACTTGATCGCGGTGCAGCCCCTTCCAGAAGTTGCCATTGCAATGCGACGGTCACCAGGTTCCATCCGGTCCATGTTGTACCGGCTCGGCGCCAGCGCCAGGATGGGACAAGACTGGTTTACCAAATACACACTCGCCGAGGCACTGCGCATTCGGGCCCACGAGGTCCAGCGATGGATCACGCTCGGTTGGTTGAAATGCCGTGTAGTCCAGACCGGCAAGCTGCAGAGAGAGATTATCGATGCAGATGACTTCACTGAGTTTTGCAAACAGCACAGTAAAGAGGTCGTGGGTCGAAGGCTGAATATTGACAGGCTCAACTTTGTCCAAGCCTTTGTGTTTCCGCCAAGCCACGCAGAACTGTTGCCGGTGAGGGAAAGCAAGAAAGAACGGGCAGCCTACGAAGAACAGACGAGGAATTCGCCGGAATTCGATCTCGACGAAGACGAGTACGGCGACGATCTCGCAACGACTGCATGACTAGCACCGTGCGTCATTGCTTGTGGAACTCTGCTGCTGGTTCTTAGCTTGGCCTTCGGATCCCGCACGATGGTTCTTGAGTTCGCTTTTCACTCGGGCTACGTCACGCCAGAAGGCGCTGCGCAAGGCAGGAACGGATGATCCAAGCAGCCGTGCAGCTTCTTTCCAAGTGTAGCCGGCATAGCGCAACGCCAAGATCGTACGACTTCTTTCGCAGAGCCGCCGCACAACTTGTTCAAGCTCCAGGCGGGCGTCAACTTGGCGGCTCCAAGTCCGGTCGACTGCCCGGCTGGAGAGTTCGCCCGCCCCACCGATGGTTTCGAGCCGCTTGAGCTTGGCCGCGTGGCGATAGAGAGCCCTCCGGAACGCAAGCATCAGGAGACCATCTATCTCCCTTGAGAACAGCAAGACACTTTCTCGATCGAGGGATCGCGATACTTGCGCTACGCTGTTCTCCATGAGTTCAGCGGCTTGGCTACAGTCGGCGATAAGAGATTGTGCCCGCCTCCAGGCGCGGCCCCAAATTCCATGCGCAGCGGCTCGAACATCCGGTCGAATCGGTCTTCCCGTCCGGTCGATGTCTCTGTCCCACCAAAGCGGAGCTTCTGAGCTACCCATACTGCACCGCCGTCTTTAACAGTGGGAACCGATGGCAGGATGAGCGAGGGTGCTGTCAGGACCGCAAGTGCGACGATCCTGGGCAAGGCAGGCGATTCGTCTAGGGCTGGACATGGTAACGGCCTCCAAAAGAGTCCACGACGGCTGGTATCGATCGGCTGGTCGTCGCGGTTCTGTGTACCTTCCCCGTAGTTGACCGGAAAGAAGGGATACATCCTGAATCAATGCGTCACGATTGCGGTCATTTTTCTTCTTGCTGGTCGTGATTCCGGCCAAACCGGCATTCAGCACCAACACTGTGCCGGCCTGATCGTGAAGATCTCACCATTCCATCATTCCATCTGCGGATTGAGGCGATCGAAGAGGAGAGGGCACTGCGTAGTCGAGAGCAGAGGAATGGCCTGTTGCCCAGCCAATTCTCTAGGAAGGACGATCACTCTTGAACCGTTGGAGTGCGCTCTGGGCCTCCTGGAGATCCGAGGTGCGTTTCTCGAGTTCCGCACCGTAGATTTTCGCGCACTCATAGAGACGAGCGTTCTGAATTGCCGCGGCGGCTGGAATCGCGACCGATTTGGCCAGCCGCAGATGTTCCTGAGTAAAGCTGCCGGGAACAGGGTGACCCAAGGAAAGCAGCCCCAGCGTCTGGCGGGAGGCAACTAAGGGAACGCAAAGCCAGGAGCGCAATTGGCCGGAGCCCCTGAGAGCGCGCCATTCCCGTTCCTGCTTAGTGTCTGAGACCACGAGACCGCTTTGACTTACCAGGACTCGCTGTATGACCGGGAAGTCGGCGGCGTCGAAAGTCAGTGGGTATTTCACCGCCTGTTTCGTGGCGTCAGGGCGGGGCGCTTCCCGTGCCACAAACAACCGGAAATCAGATTCAAGGAGCAAAATCTGTGCGGACTCGTAGGGGACCAGTTCCAGGAGAGACTGAAGCAAAGTGTCCAGAACGTTATCCATTCGGAGGTCTTGAGTCAGCGCCAATGTGGCCTTGCGCATCGCGTCTGCTTCAGCCCAAGCGGATTCGGCCAGCGCCAAGTTTCTGGTGACTTCCTCTTCCGCGTGTTGCTGTGTGGTAATGTCCAGCGCGGTTCCAACAAGCCGACGGATTCTGCCTTTGCCATCCCGTACGGGAAATCCGCGCACCCATACCCAGCGCGAGTCTCCGCTGGGCAACACGATTCTGAACCGTTCGTCAAAATCTCCGGTCCGAGTCGCCTCGTCAAGCTTGAGGAGCACCTGGGCGCGATCCTCGGGATGGATTTGCTCTTCGTAGGAAAGCGCGTTCGCCTGGAGTGTTTCGCGAGGACGTCCTGTGATGCTCTCGTAGGCCGGATTGACATAGAGGGTCTTCTTGGTTTCCGCATCGATCATCCAGAAGATTTCCTGGATGTTGTCGGCCATCTGCCGGAACCGCTCCTCACTCTCCAAAAGAGAAGTTTCAGTAGTGTCGAGGGCGCTGGCTGTCTGCCTCTGCTGTTCGCGTAGCACCAACAAAGATCTGGAAAAGAAGAAGAGCACGGCGCAGAACGTGGCCAGGGCAATCCCCAGCAACATTGATGAGAGATCAATGGTGTGGAGTCTTGTCGCAAGGAGCGTTACGACCAGGATGACGAGAGCGAGGCAAAAAAGGGTCGCACTGATCCGCCAACCAAACTTAGAGGTGTGGCTGCGAGAGGATTCATGCCGGAGTCGGTCAACTCGCTCCATAGTACGGTCGCGGCGAAAAGTTTTGACATGGCGGGAAGGGTAGGCCCGCAACGCGAAGCACCACTGAACTGAGAATTGGCGCTGCCGCAGTTTCCGGCCCGATAGTATCCGCTTGCCAGTAGTGCGTCAAGCAAACCTCGTATTGCCTTTTCTTTCAAAGGATTCACGAAGATCAGAAAGATGAACGGACCCTCAGGGAGGAAGCTATGAAACTCCGTCGGAACGAATACTGCCCGATCCACAGATCCGTATCCTGCTGCGGCCGCGAGCAATCTCGGAAGGAACGTCGACTGCGGCTGGGTGTTCAGCGCATCGAGGATCCGCACCACTCTAAGGAATATCGGGAACTCAGGTCGTCCGCAGAGATGCGCGCCTGGCTGGTGTAAGCCCGGCTTACTGCTTCACTAACGTGGCCACCGAAATGTGCGGCCAGTGGATGATCGCAGCGCCCGGTTTCGGCGGAAAGTCGAGAATCACTCTCTGCACGTATTGCAGTTGCAGGAACGGATCCCCACTCGTAGGTTGCACCGTCTCAATCCAGAAGATGGCGTCCATCTGCAGTGCATTGGCATTCGTCACCACAAGAGGAATGTTGAGAATGCCAGTAGATCCCTGCGCCGCCGCCGTGGAGATCACGATCACCACCGTATTCGTGATGTTCTGCCCTTGGATGGCCGCTCGAAGCACCTCCGTCGGATCCTTGACCACAGCGTTCAAACTCACACCAGGCGGCAGGCAACACGCTGTGAGACTTTGATTCGTGAACTGCGCCAGGTAGGCGGCGTTCGTGATCGGGTTTTTCGCCGCATCGTTCAGCCCCGGAATCACCGCATCGGTAAAGGGAACGGAAAAAATCGGGGCGATCGTCGGCCCTTTCGCCACGGTCGTGATGAGCGTGCTTTGAGCCAGCAGCGAATCGCCGTGCGGAATCGTCCCCTGCCTCACCACCGTCGCCTGCGGCACAGCCGGATCCGTAGTCGGCGGAATGTGAATCCAGAGCCCCGGTTCAATGTGAAGCGCCCCATGCGTCACACAATCGGCGACTTGCTGCAGGTAGGTGACGCCGTGCAGAAAGACGTCTTTCTGTTCGGACCCGCGGTTCGGAATATCTCCGCCGATCAGTGTGAATGCGAGATTCTCCAGCGTGCCATTGATCTCCAGGAAGAATGGTTGGTTGTTTTGAAAATCCGGTCGCGCAATCAGGTTGAATCCCGTGCCCGCCCAGGTTCCCGGAAACTCAGTGAGGGGCCCGAGTCGAGTGTGTTCAAGGTTGAAGGTTGTAGCAGCTCGAGAGATAGGCCGAGTCGTTCCCATGACGTTATTCTCCTTTTGTGTGATCTTGAATAGAGCTGAACCGTTGGCCGAGTTTCGGGGAAGCTGCACCTAATACACGTACTCTTACCCACTAGAACGAGAACCGATCTTTTTTCCCTTCACTTAGCAGAAATCAGTGTCCGTTGACAATCGCAGTGCAGAAGGCTAGGGTGCTAATTGAGCGAGTAGTCTTCCCGCTCTTTCAGGTCTCCTGAACTAAGTCAGCCCATCTGAAGTTCTCCCTCTTAGATTACCTAACCAATCGATGGAGGTTGATCATGTTTGCTCGCAATGTCTCTCTACGCCTGAAACCAAACACTCTAACCGAGTTCACGCGGATTTTCGAAAAAGAAGTCATTCCCATGCTGCGGAAGCAGAGGGGGTTCCGGGATGAAATCGCATTTGCTGTCCCGGGAGGGCTGGATGTGGTCGCAATCAGTCTCTGGGATACCAAGGAGTACGCGGAAGCCTACAAGACTGCAGGCTACCCCGAAGTGCTCAAGATCCTGAATAAAGTATTAGACGGCACTCCCAAGGTGCAAGTCTCGGATGTGATTAGCTCGACTATTCACAAACCCGCCGCCGTGGCCGCCTGAGACGGTGCCTCGTCAATCGCCCGGGGTGGCTACCTGCGCCACCCTTTTTTGGTCGCAAGATACGTTCACTCGGGAGAGCCGATGACGCCAAAAGTTCAAGTCGGCACTATTCTGATCGAGGAGCGGCCCCCTTGTTCGTCAGATGCTTCCGTCAGAACAATCTTCCTTCCCGAACGTTCACAGCGATGCCGGGCGAGGTATTCACAACAGACATTGCTTTGGTGCCATTGGCGTAGCACTCAGTCGGGGAATATATGACGCTATTCGTCCTACGGCTACGAAATGGTAACTGCGTTGTGGTTGCTGCGGGAGACGACGCAGCGGCACGGCAGCGAGCAAGGGATTTGAGGGCGGATGTGGAGATTGCCACTGTGAGAAAACTGGAGTCATTCGCCGCTCAGTTCTCGTTGGCCGACGACGGTGAATTGAAGAGCATTCTCCTCGATGAACAGACGCTCGCTGATTTGCGCGCTCACGAGTATCCAATCCTGAACTCCGCACGCACTCAATCGTATGCCGATTTCAATTCGTCTGAGACCGACAGCAAGGCTGAACATGTCCTCTACGATGCTCTCGCACAAAAGCATATCGACGCATGGGATGACCGCGACAAGTGCCTGGTTTCTTACGCCGTCCAGCAGGAGCGTGACAGGCTAGCGAAGTAAGAGGTTTTCTTGATCACGAAGACCCATCGTTGCGGCTAGACTGCAACCCTCCGCTTTCGCGATTCAGCTGCCTTCCGGCGAACCGGGCAAGGAAGGGGCGTTTATATTTGCATTTCTACGCTTAAAGAAAACTCGTGCGTTCAACCCAATGCCCTGCAATAAGGAGCGATCATGCGTTCTGTTCGTATACACAAGGCTTTGGTCGATATCCCGAATCGCTTCGTGTTGTGCCGGCTCGTCTCAGTGGCAACACGGAAATACCATGACCCTGATAAGCGGGTTCAAGACGTCATCAATGATGTAATTGGGGGGTTCGCCGATGCAGAATTCGCGACGCAGCAATTGAGAATTCTTGCGGACCTTGAGACGAAACTCCCCGCCGCATAGTTGTATCGGCGAAAATCAGGGGGGCCCTTTTTAGGTTTCAACCTTTCAACCGGCGTTTAAAGCGTAGCTCTCGGGCGGAGGCTTCAGTCATTGTCAAAGCACCGTTTGCTCCATGCGGCAGGGAAGGCGCTGAAAGGGATTCCACTTGGCTCTTGATGACGTTAAGAAACTCATTGATGCCGGAAAGGGGCATCTCGCCTACAACGAGGTGAATGACCTGATTCCCAATGATGTCCGTTCCCTGGAGGACCTGGACGACGTGCTTGCCACCATCGGCACGCTGGGCATGGACGTGCTTGAACGCCAGCCCAAGCTACCTTCCTCGGTCCTGCAAAGAAAATTTGAGGAGGAAGTGGAGTCCGGGGGAGACATCGGACTCGTTACGCCCCCAGGCGCTCTTGAAAAGACCAACGATCCGGTGCGCATCTACCTGCGCGAGATGGGCGTAGTCCCTCTACTCACCCGCGAAGGGGAAGTGGACATTGCCAAGCGCATCGAGCGCGGACAGCTGCGCGTGCTGAAGGCACTTTCACGCTCGCCTATTGTGATCCGTCAGATTTTGGCCATCGCCGAGGATTTGAAGCGTGGCGTCCGCTCGATTAAGGAAATTGTCGTCTTCGATGCGGAAGAGATGACCGAGGAGATCCTGCAGAACCGCGTCAAGGACACTACGCGCCGCATCGACGAGCTGCAAAAGCATTACAAGAGAGCCAGTCACTTGGCCGGACGGCTATCGACCATTCCGGCTGAAAAGAACGCACGCGAATACAGCCGCTGTCGATGCAGGCTGGGCCGCGAGATCGTTCAGATTTCGCTCATCATCCGCAACCTCGGTTTTACCAACTTCGAGCGCGAACGCCTGATCGATCGGGTGAATAAAACCGTGGACATCATGCGCTCGCTCGACCGGCAGGTCAGCAACCTGGAAAGGAAGATTGAGAGCACGCGCAGCGAAGAAATCAAGAGAGATTACCGCAAGACCCAGCGGCGGCATCGCGCCGACCTGGAAAGGTTGGAGTGCGATGCCGGAGTGGCCTTTAAGGAGCTGCACCGCACCCAGCGCGAAATGATCCAAGGTGAGATGGACAGGGAGCAGGCCAAGCATGAGCTCATCAAGGCCAACCTGCGCCTCGTGGTTTCCATCGCCAAAAAGTATGACAATCGCGGGCTGCAGTTCCTGGACCTGATCCAGGAGGGCAACGTCGGCCTGATGAAGGGAGTGGACAAGTTCGACTACCGCCGCGGCTACAAGTTTTCCACCTACGCCACGTGGTGGATTCGCCAGGCAATCACCCGAGCCATTGCCGACCAGGCGCGCACCATCCGCCTCCCGGTGCACATGATCGAGATCGTCAACAAGCTGATTCGCATCTCGCGGCGACTGGTCCAAGCGTTGGGCCGCGAACCCACGTCGGCAGAGATTGGCAAGCAAATGGACATTCCGGCGGCCAAAGTGCGCAAGGTGCTCAAGATCATGCAGGCACCGATCTCGCTGGAGACGCCGATCGGCGCGGAGGGGGATTCCCACCTCGGCGACTTCATCGCCGACCGCGCCTCGGTCTCGCCGGCCGAGGCCGTCATCAACGTGAGCCTGAAGGAGCAGACCGCGCACGTGCTGCATACCCTGACTCCGCGCGAGGAGAAGATCATGAAGATGCGCTTTGGTCTGGAGGATGGCTCGGAGCACACGCTGGAAGAGGTTGGCCTAGAGTTCGCTGTCACCCGCGAGCGCATTCGCCAGATCGAAGCCAAAGCCCTGCGCAAACTGCGCCAGCCCTCCCGATCCCGCAAGCTCAAGTCATTTCTAGAAGACGGGCACGAATGACGCCGGAAGCCACCACAACCCTCATCGCAAGAAGGCGCGCTTCTCTGCGCGCCTTTTCCCCTCAAATCCCACGCAGAATCCGTGACCCACACCTCATGCAAGATCCGTGATCCGACCACGCAGGATTCGAAGCCTGACCGCTTTCCCCGAACGATCCAATCAATTTTCAAGACAGCGCGGATCTGAAAAGCTACTTGGTCCTACGCGACCTGCCGGATCTCGGACATTGGAAGTGGAGTACCATGGTGCCCAGGAAGCTGGCTTCATCCTAAAGTAGCGAATAAAGAGACAGGAACCGGTTAATCTTTCGTAGTCCGCACCGGGCTTCTGGCGCATTCGTTGGAAGGGGGAGCCATGCGTGATCCAGTCGAGTTCCACGGAATACTTTTCCTCGCCCTGATTCTTGTATTCCTGCGCCTTGGGCCGGCACTCGCGCAAAAGAACCAAGAGCCAAACCCTCCCAAATACGATGCCCACACCGAGACAAAAATGAAAGGAACCGTGGAGGAAGTGAGACTGCCTCCAAAAGGCAGTGAGAAAGAGGTTGCCCACTTGCTGGTGAAAACCGGGGCTGACACGGTCGACGTGTATCTCTGCCCCAAGTCCTTTCTCGATGACATGGGCGTGAGTTTCAGCAAAGGGGACGAAATCGCCCTCACCGGCTCAAAAGTCAAGCAGGGCGAAGCCGACCTCATCCTTGCCCGCGAAGTTGTAAAGGGCACCGACACCCTCGTCCTCCGCGACGAAAAAGGCAATCCCATCTGGAGTTGGCACCGCTGACCGCTGTCTCTAGAGAATCGCGGGCGGCGGGATGCTCGCATAGCAGAATCATGGTCGATGTTCGGGCCGAATCGACGGTTGGTGGAACGATCTTCCACCGGGAAATGATTCAGCGTGAGATTTCCAGAGTCTTGGTCCTCAACCTCTCTGGCAAAGCAAGCGGTGATCCTTCACTGGCTAGGACAACTTTGACCTTGACGGCTGCCGGTTGCGTAGTGTCAGTTTTCAATGACAACAGTAGTCATTTCTGCATCATTGAAAGTAAACGTCACCATAGGCCCCTGCTGCACATTTAGCACCAAGGGAGGACGAAAGCAGGCGATAGAGACGCCATCTTTGTGCCGTACGCTCGGATACACGATCCCCGCTGAGCCACTGGTCAACAGTTTTAGTCCAAGTGTTTGGGAGGCGGTGTAGCTGTTCGGGTCTAAGCAGTCCACAAAATCTGGATCTCCCCGAATGTCATGGAATTCATGTCTGAAATCGGCGAGATAGTCTATATATGGAGAGACTTCTTCAGCTTTCCATCCGACTTCTTTCAACTCGGCGGCTCTATGAAAGGCCACTTCCGTTTGTGCAGTTTGCATTTCGAAAGACGCATACCAAGCTCCTCGTCCCGCGCCATTGAACCGTCCTCCAAACGGATGCGCGTGAGTGAAGGATGCGTTAACTATATGCGCGAGGCGGAAGCCGGAAACCAGCTCAATAGCGCTTACGCCAGGCAGCCTGCCACTCTCGCCAAGCAATCTATCGTTCGTGGCGCCCTCCAGCTCCGTGAGGTCGCTGAGCAGATCGTCGTCGTCTTGTGCGAGAAGATTGAGGATTGGCCTACCACGATCACTGTAGCGATACGGAATAAGGCGATGAGCCCTGTCCCGTTCCACCTTGATCTGCTTCGGAGATTTCATTTGCCGCCACGGCGTACGTCCAAGAGTTGGCGAACTCTCAGAAAAGCAGGTATGCCGCCCTTCTTTACGTAATTAAGGGGCGAGTCTCCCCCAAACATTGGGTTCGTGTTTGGCAGCGCGATCCAAGCATCTGCGAGCTTCTGGCCGTAAAGAATGTTCAGTGCCTTGTATATTCCGATCAAAAGCGAAATTCGGGTGAGCTGATCTTCATCCAGTGTTTTAGGAGCTCGATTCTTCAGTGCGTAGAAACTGCCACTGGATATGCCACCAAGCAAAACTCGGGTGTCGTCATCCCGTAATTTCCAATGCGTCGCGATCCGAAGAAGGCCTTTGATGGCAGCCGGGCTGAGTCGGGTTCGGTTCTCCTTCCTCGACAGATCGACGGCTGTATCCCACGAGAAACCAACCACGGCTTGTTGCATCGTAGCCATAAGAGTGTCTCCATTTATGACTAAATATTACTCCAAATTTGATGAAACGACAAGCTATTTTCGACTTGTCAATATAAAATGTTTGTTGTCAATGGCTTACGAAAGAGATGAACCCGGCAGCCTGATTGCCGTGACCGGTCGCTTCGCAGATAGTCAGCAAACCAACACGCTGGAGGGCCAATCGTAACGATGAGCTCGCGGGCTTACTTGCCGATCTTCTACGTAGCTATGGAAGGCAAAGCAACCCGAGGTGAAGGAAAAAGATGAGTGCATCCATTCCTCCGAATGAACAAGAGAGACTTGAAGCCCTCCGTAGCTACGGCATTCTCGACACCGATGGTGAAGAGGAATTCGACGCTATTACTCGCTTAGCCGCTTACCCGTTGCAGTATGTCGAACTCCGCAAGATCGTGCAACTTGCCCAAACCTTGCTAGGGATCGGCACACGAAGAGCCGAGAAGCGCAGGGTCTCCGCGGCCGTTGTTGTGTTTCATTTGTTCCGCCTGGCCGCCTTCCATTTCGCCCAACGTGCACGCTGGGCAGCAGCGATTCGTTTGCGGGCAGCCGCTGACATGGTCCGTTTCTTGGCTATCGTCTGAACGCGTCGGAGCCTTGGGTTGAGACTCCCGAGACTGCCCAGAATCTTCAAAGCCTCGTCTAACCGCCCCACTTCTCTCCGCGCCCGCTCTCTTTCCTTCTTCAACTGCCGGACTGCTGTAGTCAGGTTTAGCATGATCCCCCTCGGGCAGGAATTGTACCAGCGCGTCAGAAGTTAAGACATTCTTCGACCCAATTTTCCCCACTCGCCCACAGCAGATTTCAACACCGGATCCCACCGGAGGACTCCTATGAGACTTCGTCGCAATGAATACTGCCCCATCCACAGATCGCTCCGCTGCTGCGGTCGCGAACCAACGCATTATGCGCGCAGGTTACAGCCTGGTGTTCGACGCATCGAAGATCCGCATCACCCGAGGGGATATCGGGAACTCAGGTCTCCCGCGGAAATGCGGAAACTTCTGAAGCGGAAAGTTGCGGAACAGAACAGAATATGCGCAATCTGCCATCGTGAGTTCACGGACTACAACGACATCGTGCCAGACCACGAAGATCCCAAAGGGATGGGAGGAGCGTGGAGAGATGACCATCCGGACAACATCCGGACAGTCCATTGGTGGTGCAACTCGGAAAAAGGGTCAACCAGAGTTGATGACTAACGGCCGATCAGTCGGCTACCTCGAGAGAACTAGAACGTCGGATTGTCACTGCAGATTTGGTTGATAAACACTATCCGACTTCCCGGTACGAATCTCGTCGGCGCCGAGGTTTGTGTAGCGGTCAGGTGCCAGAGGCGTTCCGAATACACTTCAGGCGCACCCCGCACCTTTGTTATTGAGTCCCCTCCCAACGTTGTAGGGGCTACCAGCGATCTTGCACCAGGGGACGAATTTTTTCGTTATAAATGCTGCGCACCCCTGTCATTACCTCTTCGCTGAGGGGCGGCAGGTCCGAAGCCTGGCAGTTGTCCGCAACCTGCTCCGCCCGCTTGCCGCCAGGAATGGAGCAGGTGACTGCGTCGAACATAAGGATCCAGCGCAGGGCGAACTGAGTCATGGAGACGCCGGCTGGCACCAGCGCTCGCATCTCTTCGACTGCGTCAAGGCCGACGTTGTAATCTACGCCGGAGAATGTCTCTCCCATATCAAAGGCTTGCCCTTGGCGATTGAAATTCCGGTGGTCGTCTGCCGCGAAGGTGGAATCGCGGCGGAATTTACCCGTCAGCAGACCGCTGGCAAGGGGCACGCGGGCGAGAATGCCTATGCGCTTCTGTTTGGCGCGCGCGAAGAACTGGTCCGCTGGTCGCTGCCGGAAACAGTTGAAAATGATTTGCACCGTCTGGACGTTGGGGAACTCGACTGCCTTGAACGCCTCTTCGATCTTCTCGACGCTCACACCGTAAAAGCGAATCTTGCCCGCCCGCACGAGGTCGTCGAGTATGCCAAAGATTTCCGGCCGGCCATACAGCACGCTCGGCGGGCAATGAAGTTGCAGCAGGTCGAGGCTGTCGGTCGAGAGATTCCGTAAACTGTCTTCGACCCACATCGTCAGATTCTGGCGGTTGTATCCTTCCACGGTCTGGCGCGGCAGACGGCGGCCAGCCTTCGTAGCAACCACGATCTCATTCTTTCGGCTCTTCCTAAGTTGAGCAATCAGACGTTCGCTGCGACCATCGCCATACACGTCGGCGGTATCAATAAAATTCACTCCGCAGTCGACGGCCTGGTGCAGCGCCGTGAGAGATTCGTCGTCGGAAACTCTGCCCCACGCGCCGCCAATGGCCCACGCGCCAAAGCTGATGTCCGACACCTTCCAAGCGGTGCGTCCGAGTTGACGGTAATGCATCGTTTCCTCTTTTCTACCGTGGAACAGATCGGGTTCCGCTATCGATTCGGCAGTGCGGCACGGAGGCCCGCCTCCTAACTGGCTTCTTCAGGAACGTCGAACGTAACCAGCTCAGCTTTGAAACCGTGGGTCCTGATCGCACCGTATCCAATGCCAAGAATCATCCAGATTACGCCGACAACCTTCGCTGGCCAGCTTAGACTCAACCAGAGCAGCAAACAGACAAGGAACCCGAGAACCGGCGTAACCAGGTTCGTCCACAGCTTCCGCTCCTCCCGCCAGTAATATCGAGTGAAGGCCGCTGCGTTGACCCCCATGAACGCAAGCAGGGCACCGAAGTTGAGCAATTCCGCCGATCGTTCGAAGCTAAGAATGGAGGCGCCGCCCAGTGCAACTGCCCCGAGAAACAGAACATTGTTCCGTGGAATTTGCCGCTTCGGCTCAATGGAGGCAAAAAACCTCTTGGGAATGGCATTGCCCCTTCCCATGCCGTAAAGTAGACGGGCAGCACCGAGTTGCGAGGCCATGCCGGATCCGATCGTAGCCACGAGGAGCGTCAGATTAACTAACGCAAATAACCAGGCGCCCCCCGCCCGGCCGGCAATGTAAACATAGGCGGTGTCCACATCTGGGAATTTGAAACCAGGCCAGACAAGCTGCGCTGCATAAACTTCGACCGACGCCACGATACCGATAATCACGCATACCAGCACCGTCGCAACCAGTATGTTGCGTTTGGGATTCTCGGCCTCTTCCGATAACGTCGAAATGCCGTCGAAGCCTATATAAGTGAGAACCGCGAGAGACGTACCGCCAAGTACCGCCCGCACAGAAAAAGTTTGAGGGTCATAGAACGGACGTGTAAAGAAGGCAACTCCGTCATGTGGAATGTTTAGAACGTACCGTGCTGCCGCAGCGAAAAAAATCATGATTACGAGGCCCATTACCGCCGCCAGCGCCGCATTGATCCGGGCAGAGGTACGAATGGCAAACAGGTTCAAGCCGGTTAGGAGCGCAGCAAAGCCGATCGCCCATACACCGTAAGGAATCTCTGGCATAAAGTTCATCGCAAACTTGCTGCAGAGAATGGTGCAGAGAATGGGGTTCATCATGTAATCCATGGCCATACTCCAGCCGGTGATGTAGCCTAATGCGGGGTGAATTTCGCGGCCTACATAAGTGAATGCTGAACCGGCACTAGGGTAGGCGCGGGCCATCCGTCCATAGCTGATCGCGGTAAACAACATGGCGATCATGGCAATCAACACTGTCGTGACCGCATGTCCATGAGCACGCTGTGTCATCACTCCGTAAACGGGCATGGGCGCGGTGGGCTGTATTACGATCACCCCGTACAGAATCAGGTCCCACAGCCCGAGGGTTCTTCTCAATGTCGTGGGCCCGCTCGGTTTTGCTGACATCACTTGTCCTTCCGCGTCTCACCAAGTTATGTGGCAACGGCATCGCCGATCCATTATTAGTGCGGCGGCACGCTTGCCGGTAAAGCGTAAAACAGGTGTGGACAGCTCGTCTTTGTGCTTCTTTACATTGGTAGTGTAACGTTTTACTATCTTCACAGCTACTATACTTTCCGGTTTCAGTTGTCAAGGGGACGTTGCCGGCTTGGTCGAGGTATTGCGAAAGCAGAGCGCAGATGGGCTGGGGGAGAGATAGGAAAAATGCTGACGAACCAGAAGAGAGAAAGACCAAAAGCCACGCTCAGAGACGTTGCGAAAGAGAGCGGTGTTTCCGTGACAACTGCATCGGTGGTGATCAGCGACGGCCCGGCAGCGTCTCGTTTCCCGTTGTCGACGCGCGAGCGCATCTGGAACGTGGCCAGGCAGCTGGGATATCGTCCAAATTTCTTCGCCCGCTCATTGCGGCAGAGCCGCAGCGAAACATTGGGGGTTTTACTTTTCGACATCACTGATCCTTACTGCACGCAGATCCTTCGCGGTATAGAGAGCCGACTTCGATCGTCGGGATACTTCTCCGTCATCACAGATCTGCAAAACAACGGCACACAATTCCACCGATGCATCGAGATGCTTATCGAGCGCCAAGTAGAGGGCATTATCGCAGTTGCCAACCCGGTGTACCTGTCTCCAGACTTGTTCGCTGAATTCGTCCACCGACAGATTCCTGCCGTGGTGATCGGCCGCGACTTGCACGGGAATCCGGTCAGTTCGATTGCCGTTGATAACGAAACCGGAGCCCGACAAGCGCTGCAGTACCTTTACCAACTTGGTCACACCAGAATTGCGTTCATCAAAGGTCCGAAGGCGCTCGCGGATACTGAACGGCGGTGGCGTGGAATCAAGAGTTTTGCGAATGAGGTTGGCCTGAAGCTCGACCCTGACCTCATTGCCAATCTCAAGGGCCACAATTCAACCCATGCTGAGGCGTACCGCCTGGCCGAGGAACTGATCGAGCGCGATTCCGGATTTACCGCCCTGGTCGCATTCGACGATCTTACTGCCTGCGCTGCAATTCGTGCATTGACTAAAGCTGGGCGAGAAGTTCCAAAAGATTGTTCCGTAATAGGCTTTGATGATATACCCAGCGGCGGCTTTTATAATCCGCCTCTGACCACGGTTCAACAACAGTTGGAAGTGCAGGGCTTTTTGGGTGCGGAGGTCATCGAAGAACTCATTCAGGCAAAGGTCGAATCGAGGGTCGTTCAGCCCCGGCATCATACGGTGGAGCCCAGGCTCATTGTCCGAGACTCAACCTGTGCCGCTCGGCGTCCTTAGGCAGCCGCGCGGTTTATCGCCGGGTGTTTGATGCCGAGGTTGGTGTAACGATGTACCGAACTCGCCTGATGTACCGCTGAACTAGGTCGCGTTGTCTGCATAATCCAGGAGGGGCCACCAGTCATGTGACCCGGGATGTGCTCGTATGAACTTGCAAAATCAACGCTGATCAACTCGCAACGCAACCGCTACTGCGAGGTCGTGGTCGTGGGTCAGTTTGAAACTGATCCAGGTACCGCCAAGGCTTTCCCGCAAGAAACTTTCCCTTGACATTTGCGTAAATCAGGTCTAGGTTTCCTGCCATGCCGGTAAATCGTTACACCAAGGTATTTCTGGCCGGTAAATCGTTGTACCAATGGAGGGCGTCGTGATCGAGGAAAGGTCGATTTGCAGCCTCAGTTCCTTGCCGCCGCAGAGACCGAAGGCTAGTCCTCTGTCTGCTGCCGCGATCATAACCAGGAAATCGGTGGGGCAATCTACAGTCTGGCTGGCTGTTATCGCCGTAGCAATTCTTTTGGTGATCGTGCTGATGGATGGTCGTTGCGTCGCCGGCGTGACCGCAACTATCTCCGGGACGGTCAAGGATTCTAGTGGCGCGGCCGTAGTGGGGGCGAAGGTCTCCGCCACCAATGTTGAAACAGGCATAGCTCAAACGCAGCTAACCAACGCGCAAGGTTTCTATTTCTTCCTTTCATTGCCGCTGGGCCATTATAAGGTCGATGTGCAACAAGCTGGATTCAAAACATATCAGCAGACTGGACTGGTTCTCGACGTGGACTCAGCACTGGTAGTCGATGTCGTGCTGCTGGTGGGGCAGGTCAAGGAGACTGTAAATGTCTCGAGCGCGGCGGCACACGTGGAAACCTCCAGCTCCCAAATGGGTGAAGTCATTGCCACCCAGCAGATGACCGACGTGCCGTTGGTCACACGAAGCTACACCGACCTGTTGGCGTTACAAGCGGGAGTGTCAGCGTCCTCCTCGGGATTGACAGGTAGTGGTGCTGGCGGCGCGGGAGGTAACTTTATCGCAGCGGTTTGGGCTCTTCCGTTGGTCTCAGGATCGCTCAATGCAGGTAATCTTTCCATTAATGGCATGCGCGAAGCCAACAATGGGTTCCTTCTCAATGGTGCTACCGTGCAGGAGTTCGGCTTTGGTGGCACCTCGGTGGTTCCCAATCTGGATTCGATCGCAGAATTTCGTATTCTGACTAATAACGTCGATGCCGAATACGGTAACTACAGCGGTGGGCAAATCAACGTCATCACCAAGGCGGGGACCAACGGGTTCCATGGAAACCTGTTTGAATTCCTGCGCAACACGGACCTGGATGCCGCCAGTTACTACGATCAAGGAGTGCGAGGAACGTATCACCAGAATCAATTTGGTGGCACATTTGGCGGGCCGATTAAGCGTGAGAAGGTTTTCTTCTTCGGTGATTATCAGCGCAACCGTGTAATCCAGGGGCTGAGCTCGGGGTCGCTCCCGCTACCCACTGGGGATGAGCGCGGTGGTAATTTCTCCGCGCTCGCCAGTCAGATGACTGGGAGTGTTGGTGGATCGGCATGGGCACAGCAGCTCCAGACCGAACTAGGCTATCCGGTTGCTTCGAGTGAGCCATACTACGCGGCTGGATGTACCAGTACAGCCCAGTGCGTATTCCCGAACGCGCAGATTCCAACCACTGCCTTCGCAACACCCGCGAATAACTTGTTGGGTTACATTCCCACATTGGCGCCCGGTCAGACCACGTTCTCCACCTCGGCCTACAAACAGAATCTCACCGACGACAAGGGAAGCGGCCGGATCGATGCGAATACGCATGCTGGGACACTTTCGGGGTACTACTTCATAGACAACTACACGTTGGACAGTCCCTATTCGGCGGCGACCCAGGTACCCGGATTCGCCACATTGGGCGTAGGCCGGGTTCAAGTACTCAATCTGGGTGATACCAAAACCCTTGGAACCACCGCCGTCAACGAAGCTCGGATCGAGTATGTGCGCATGAGAGATTCCTTCAACAATTCTCAAGGCGGGGCAGGAGTCGCATTGAGTTCGCTCGGCTTCGTGACCGGCGCCAATACTCTCGGCATTGCCCTGGGGGCTCCCGACTCGCAAGGCGTTCCCCCAGTCCAGTTCAATGCCTACTCCATAGGAGTTCCGCAGACTACTGTTCAGGGATTGATAGAGAACACCTTCCAGATCCTGGACAACTTCGGCAAGGTAATCGGAACTCACACGTTGAAAGTTGGAGGGTCGGCTCATCTCACTCAGCAGAATGAAAACATTCGCAACGTACCCAATGGGAGTTTCCAGTTCTTCGGTACGGAAACCGGCATAGATTTCGCCGATTTTCTGCTCGGGGCCCCGACGTTTTACGTCCAGGGGCAGGCGCCGCCGGCCTATGGCCGCAACCATTATGCCGGGTTCTATGGGCAGGACAGTTGGCGCGCTCGTTCCAACCTGACGATTAACTATGGTTTGCGGTGGGAGTTCAGTTCGCCCTGGTCCGAAAAGCACAACCAGATAGAGACGCTTGTCCCAGGCGAGCAGTCCAAGGTGTTTCCCGGAGCACCCGCGGGCTGGGTTTTCCCAGGGGATCCGGGAATTCCATCTACCCTGGCGCCCACCCGCTACGACAAGTTCTCACCTCGTATTGGAATTGCTTATTCGCCCAACTTTAACAACGGGCTACTACGCAAACTGGCCGGCGGAACCGGCCAGACCAGCATCCGTGCGGGATGGGGGATGTTTTACACCTCGTTCGAGGGCGCGACAAACTTTAACGAGATTGGCGATGCGCCCTTTGGCTATTATTATGTGAGTCCTGCCCCGCCGCAATTTACCACGCCTTTTGTGGACCGGGCTACCGGCAATGTCGAGGGCCAGAGATTCCCGGTTACCGTTCCTCCGAATAACGTCTCAGCCTCGAATCCAGACAACTCGGTGAACTGGTCTCTGTTCCTGCCCATCTCCAGTTCGCCAGGTTTTTACAATAAGAACCAAGTGCCCTATGCAGAGGACTACGAGCTTTCAATCCAGCGCCAGTTCTCGAGGATGGCACTCCTGACTATGAGCTATGTGGGGACGCAGGCACACAAACTGTTGTCGACCATGGAGGCCAATCCTGGCAACCAGGCTCTCTGCCTGAGCCTCAGCCAGCCGAGTGAGGTTGCGCCTGGCACGCAGCCTTGCGGTCCCGGGCTGGAAAACAATGTGTTTACCACCGCCGCGGGTCAAGTCATCAATGGTACCCGGGCGCCTTTCGGCAACAATTTCGGCAGTGACGGATACTTCATTACCATCGGGCAATCCAGCTACAATTCGCTGCAAGTCAACCTGCGCACTATCAGCGGACCGCTGCAAGTGGTGACTGCGTACACGTACAGCAAGTGTATGGACAACGCGTCCGGATACGGAGAGCAGGTCAATCCGTTTATTCCCAAGCAGAGCATGGGCCTGTGCGCGTTTGATATGACGCACAATCTGGTCATCAACTACACCTACAACCTTCCCTTTGATCATTTGGGCGGACCGAAGCAACTGACGCACGGGTGGCAATTGAGCGGCATCACGCGTTTCGCCAGCGGTGAACCGGTAACGATCTATGAAATGGACGATAGGTCCCTGATCGGAACGGCATACGCCGGGCCCCTGCCGATAGCGATCGACGCGCCCAACTATTCTGGTGGAGCGATACATCGCATCGATCCCCGCACCAGCCCAACCACACCGTACTTTGATACCTCCATGTTCAGTGAAGAAACATTGGGGCAGTTGGGGACCTCCAGGCGGCGCTTCTTCCACGGCCCTGGAATCAACAACTGGGATATGGCTCTCCTGAAGGATACGCAACTGACGGAGCGGATCAAGCTCCAATTCCGCGCGGAAGCCTACAACATCTTCAATCATGCCCAGTTTGCGGGCGTCCAAGGTAACTACAACGCCCCGAACTTTGGCCAGGCGACCGCAACCCAGCCACCGCGGATCGGGCAACTCTCTTTGAAGCTGCTGTTCTGATGGGCTTTGGGTCGTGTCACATGCGGGCCCAGCCGTTGTTGCCCAAGGGGTGGTGGCGGAAGTCGCCACCACCTCTGGTGACGGACACGGGCGGATTTCTTCGGATTATGCGGCGCGGAGCAGAAATGTCAATTCGGTACACTTGAACTCCACATTGTCAGAAAAATACGTTGCCCTATAAACGCGATTGAGCCTAGGGGGCTTGCATGTCTGCTTACGAAAGTTCTCAGCAGTTATTTGAGTGGTGCAAGATTCCGCCGGAGGAACTGTCTAACCATCGTCATGCAAAAGTAAAGTTGAGAGTGCTACCCAAACCGTCCGACGTCTACGAGGACATCGCGTCCACGATGATTGATGAAGTTAAGCGCAACAACACGGCGAATAGCCCGACACGTTGGATTCTTCCTTGTGGTCCCCGCGGGCAATATCCCATCTTTACTGAAAGAGTGAATCGCGAGCGGATCGATCTGAAACATCTGCACGTCTTCCATATGGATGATCACCTTGATTGGCAGGGGCGCCACCTTCCCCTGAACCATCCCTACAGCTACAGGGGCTGGATGAGCAGGAATTTCTACGATCGCATCGATCCCAGCATCAACGTGCCCTTAGAGCAGCGGCACTTTCCCGACATTTCCAGACTGGATGCAATGGCGGAGGGAATGGAACAGGTTGGAGGAATCGATTCGGTCTACGGTGGCATTGGTTACCGGGGCCATATTGCGTTCAACGAGCCGCCCCGCTCCCCCTGGTACAGAGTTAGTAAGGAAGAGTTTCGGAATTGCACGACACGCGTTCTTCACTTGAATGAAGACACATTGATTGCCCTAAGTCAACGAGGTGCAGGCGGCTGTTCTGACATTATCCCGCCCATGGTCATCACCGTTGGAATGCGGGAACTCCTCGCCGCGCGCCGGATCCGGCTCTACAGCGAGACTGGCGCGTGGAAACAGACCGTCATCCGAATTCTCTTGTTCGGCAATGTTAGCCCGGAGATTCCTGTGACTTACGTTCAGGAGCACAGTGATTGTGTGGTTACGGTGGATGCTGCAACCGCGGCATGTCCACCGCTGGGCATTTAACAATGCGAGGCCAATGATGTTAAGAAAAGGGGTAGTAGTAGTCGGCAGTCACGTTCAAGGGTTGTTCATGCGCGTCTCGCGTTTTCCTGGAGCGGATGAGACTGTGCTGGGCTGGGATTACAAAGAGGCGCTGGATGGCGGCAAGGGTTCACACCAGGCAATTGCTTGTGCACGCCTGGGATTACCAACGCATTTCGTGGGGTGCGTCGGCCAGGATCGACTAGGGGATATTGGAGCGTCCTGGATGACGGAGGCGGGTGTTGATCTTTCCTATCTTACCCGTATCCAACAGACAGCCACGGGCTGCGGTTTCGTAATGATAAATCCTGAAGGCATCCCAGCCATAACGACAGCGATGGGGGCGAATGCCGAGTTCACAAGTAAAGAAGTTGACCGTGCCAAACCGATTCTCTCGCAGGCAAAGGTAGTGCTCATTACCCTTGAGATTCCGATCTCTACCGCCCTTTACGCAGCGCGGTTAGCCAGGTCGCTCGGGGCACTTACAATTCTGACTCCTGCTCCAGCGGAACCTGTCCAACCTGGCGATCTTGCCGGCGTTGACCTGCTTGTTCCAAACGAAAACGAAGCTAGTACCCTGCTGAGCAAGTCGCCGAACCTACGGCAAGAGCCTAGCTGGCTGGCTGATCGGCTGCGTGAATACTTTGCACTCAAACAGGTTGTTATCACTCTCGGCGAGAAAGGCGCTTTCGTCGCAAACGGAGAGACTAGTCGGGCGCTCCCTGCATTTAAGGTTACCGCTGTGGACACTCCGGGTGCAGGGGACGCCTTCACCGCCGGTCTTGCTTTTGGCCTCTATCATGAGGCTTCACTTGTGGACGCAGCTATTTTTGGGTGCCTTACTGCAGCACGAGCTGTAACAGTCCGGGAGAGTATCCCCAGCTTTGGAACCTTATCGGAAATTGCCGAGTTTGCGAGAGCCAACCGGTTCGACATACCCACTGGGTTGCGGGCGGTGATGGATTTGAATAAACGTTCCACAGCCAACGGCGGCAGAGGACTACAGCAACAACGCACTTAGATCTTAGTAGGTCAATAAAGAAGAGAGGAAGATTACTGCCAACTGCCGCAAAAAGAGATGAGTGAAACGGCTTTCAATGCCGTAGTCGGCGGCCGGAACGCACAAAAGACTGAAGCAAACGCACTTGAACTGAGGCTCTGAATCAGGAGGTGCATACACATGCAAGAAATTGTCGAGGCCAGCGCCCCAAAAGCAGATGAGGTGGAGTATCGCGGATGGAAAAGGGCTCTTAGGATTTGCAATGATACGGTGCAACTGATTATTTTGACGGAGGTCGGACCTCGGGTCCTATTTTTTGGTTTCCGGGGAGAGCACAATGAATTCCACGAAGTACCCGAGCATGCCGGGAAAAGCGGAGACGGGGTTTTTCGTGTTTATGGGGGACATAGGCTCTGGGTGTCGCCAGAAGTAGAGCGCACCTACTATCCCGACAATGTTCAAGTTTCCGTGCGTAGGGAAAAGGACGCCTTCATCTTTACCGCGCCTCCAGAATCAGCACATCCGGGGACAAACTTACAAAAAGAGGTTGAAGTCAAGCTCGCTGGAACCGGGACACATGTTTCCGTTACTCATCGCATCAGCAATCTTGGAAAGGAAGCTACGGAAATGGCACCGTGGGCACTCTCGGTCATGGCAGGGAGCGGAAAGGCCATTCTGCCTCTTCCTCCACGAGCGCCGGTCTCCGCGGACAGGTTATTGCCCGAAGGTGTCTTAGCTTTGTGGTCCTACACCGATTTGGCAGATCCGCGTTGGAAGATCGGCACGAAATATATTCAACTCCACCAGCAGCAGAATCCCGCATGCAGATTTAAGGAGCAAATGATGGGGATTTACAATCCGTTTGGTTGGGGAGCTTATTTTCGTCAGGGCCATTTGTTCGTGAAAAGGGCAGCAGTGCACAGAAGCGCGAAGTACCCTGATTTCGGCTGCAACTTCGAAACGTATACGGACCTATACTCCCTTGAATTGGAGACCCTTGGCCCACTTCAAAACCTGGAACCAGGACAAACAGCGGAACACACGGAAGAGTGGTGGCTCTTCAGGGATATTCCTGCTGGCGAAGACGAGACATGGGTAGATAGCGTCATTCTTCCAGCGGTTGAAACTGCGCAGTGACCCGCATTTGATCACTGGCAGCTAGCGGAACGGTTCAATGTTCCGCTACATCTGATGAAGAGGCGTTTGGGTATCGGAGACTAAACCGGTCCGGTCCGTTTGCCTGGCGTTGGCGGTCCGCACAATTGTCGCCGAGTCGCGGGCAAGCCGAAAATTATCGGTTCGTCCGTCGGATTAGTACCGATAAAGTACGGGGACCACTCGTTGATGCACCAGACGGCGCAGCACTTGGGTGACCTCAAGATCAAGGAGATGAAGCGTATGGAGGGTTTCGTTACGCGAATAGATTCGGTTCTCAATACGCTGCCCCGCAGGTGTCTGAAGAAGCCAGTCAACTGCGGCCGACGCATCTAGGACGATCATCGTGCCTCGCGCTCTTCTCGCACCAAGCGAGCGGTATCGAACTGCGCCGAAACCGGCTTACGCTTATGCAGGCGCTCTCGCAATTCTGCGAGCGTTGGTCTCTCCGCGATTTCCCTGATCTCCGTCAACAGATAGTCCGAAAGTGACATGCCCGCCATGGCTGCACGAGCTTTCAGGCCTCGGTGCAGGGCATCGGGTACATTGCGAACTTGAATCATCTTTGACATGTTGTAAGCGTACTTTCATGTTATCCACATGTCAACAAAAGACTCCACATTTCCACGTCGGTCCCTCCGTGCGACCATTAGGACTCAATGGCGCACCGTGCCGTTGTCGTATCTTGCGGAAATATCAGCGAGAGACCCAATGACAATTCGTTCCGGCCTCATCTGTGCGACGTTGGGCACCTTGGACTTAGACACCGCCAGATCAGCAGAGGAGCTGATTAATAGGGATAACACGATGATGGGAATTAGTAGCGAACGCATTGAGTTGCTCGGTAGCGGCAATTGGCAGTCACGGATTCGTCTGATACGTCGGAGTGTTTGCGGAACGCTTTAGCCTAGCTACCATCGGCAATACCTGATCGACAGGTTCAACCAAATGAAAAGTTGACAGAGCCCTATGTGCCATTCGGTCGTCGTTTAGAATCTGAACAGCACTCCATAGCTCGTGCTCCCATCACTGCCGCATTTGGGGTCGCAAATCCACCCAGCAAAGGCATTCACGTTGAAGAAGACATGCCGGTTGGTTTCAATCGGGCTCGGCAGGGTGAATTTTGCCGTGAATCCATTCTCAGTGTCTGGTTGGCCTGGGTGGGTTGGTATGCCATATTCCACGGTCAGACGAAAGGACGTGAACGATCCCTCATTGCAGGTTGGACACGTCACGTGCATCCAGTCATGCCCGCCGCCAACTCCGATACCCCAGCTGACTTTCGTGTAGGCCGTGGTCCGTAGCTGCGTGTAGGAACCTTCTGTTCCGAATAGCCAGCCGCCGGATGTGCGACCATAGAGTGAACCGCCGACAGTGCGAATGTTGCCATGCGGGTTCGAGATGATTGCATACGTGCTAGGGCTATTTCCTACTTCGTAAGTCGCTTTCGTCGCCGCATCATAGGTGCCGAAGACGTGCCATGCCAGGTGATCGTCTTCCATGCCGGTGCCGGCCGTCATTGATCCGCTTACCAACTGGAATCCGCCGCCGTTCAGATTCAGCCGGGGCTCGAACTCCAGGCGCGGACGTTTGTCCTGCGCGTTGATGGTGGAAGGTGAATCTGTCTGAACAAATGTTAATTTGTCCTGCGTGTTGATGCTGGAAGGTGAATTTGTCTGAACAAGCGCTAGTTTGTCCTGCGTCTTGATGGTGGAAGGTGAATCTGTCTGAGCAAGCGTTAATGAGGCGATGCAAATGATTATTGACCCGAGCAAACCACAGCGAGGCATGGTGACTCCTTGATATACTTGCTAGCATTCACGTTCCAGCGTTTTATTGGATAGCGCGCCGCAGGTCCTTTAGAAGTGCACGCGCTTCGCCACAATGTGACAAGCCTGTCCCAATGTGTCTCATACAGGTCGGCACGAAGTTCTGACTTCTCCCAATCATCGAAGTTGGACTGGAGACTTCACGCGTTTCGCATTCAGGCTTCTTCTAACCGATCCTGCCTAGTAACCATTCAGTGCTCGCTTCGCGGCTGTGGGCCTCTTGCGTTCCGTGACGGTGGACTCTGTTTTCTCCGCGATTGCTTGAAGTCGGTTTGGGAGAGATTCCCATAAGGTGGACCGATTGCTTATTCAACGGACCGCACTCACGCGTGCATGCATACGGACTTCCAAAGCGGCTCGAAAGCGTCCATACGTTAAACTCCCATGTTTGTAATGAGTTTGATAGCACAACTCATGAGTCTTTCCCGCGGTCGTATGCCTGCCATCTGGCAGTCCTGCCGAATAGTCGGCGCTGACAACCAGTTCTAATTTCCTACCTGTTCGGGAGCATTACGCCCCGACCTGAGAGCTCCGGAGCAATGCTAAGCCGGAGGATTCTCCCGATTCTCCGTAGATCACGCATTTGATATGGGGGCCGTCCCGCCTCAGTTGGAAAAGGAGAAAGCGTTCGTCCGTTAAGATAGCGGTGCGAACGGATGAAAAAAGAGCGCAAGCACTACGCTGCTGAAAAGAAGGTGGCCATTCCACGGCGCCATCTCTTGGATAGGGTGCGGTTTCCGATCTGCGTGAAGAACTGGAACTGCAGCCGGCGGTGTTCTACCGCTGGCAAAGAGAGTTTTTCGAGAACGGAGCGGCCGCCATCCAAACGACGGAACGTCCTCGCCGCCAGGCGGAGGAGAAACAGAAACGCATTGAGTTCTTGGAGAAGAAGATACAGACCAGCTTTTGCACTGCAGGGTCGTGCGCTTGAGTCCAAGCCGGGCCCCCGCCCGCCGGACTCGACATGGCCCTCCTAGCTAGTCCGGCGACTTCTGGAAGAAGTCATTGCAGGCAAGGAACGGGCAGAAGTAGGATAGCGCGGTCGACGGCGGCGGCAGCTGAGACCGGCCGAGCAATCGAGATTCCGAAGCCCGGTAGCTAGCCTGGTTCCAAGTCTCGTGCTCAACGCAGTGGTGACGCTGAGGACTGGCGTCCTACGCGGCTGCCGACAGCAACGCTTGACTGCGGTTGCGTTTTGAGCAGCGCGCCGCCTACTTCGATGGCGATCCGTCCTCTCGAACCCCAAACCGCACCGAGCTCCTAGCAAGGATGCGACATCCTTCTCGCTGTGCACGGTGGAGATGATCCAGTGCAGGCCGTTGGGGGGGTATTAAATGAGGTTTTTGTCTTCCGGAATTTGCTTTGATGGACGACGGTTATCCTATCCTCAAGGATGACGAAGTGTTTTGCGGGTCCGATTGGATTCCACTACTGAAGTCGGAGACAATGGTCGGAGACAATGAAAGAAGACCGAATGTGAACAGCCCACTCAATTCGTCGTCGCCACGTCTTGCCCTGTTCTGCCTGTGCGCCCTGCTCGCTTTCTCTGTCGCCTGCAACCGAGAACCATCGCAGCCCGGCGCCGCCACTGGCCAACCCGCTGCCAAGCGCTATTCCCTCAAGGGCAGAGTCATCTCCGTGGACAAAAACGCCGGCACAGCCAACATCGATAACGAACCCATCGCCGGCTTCATGGATGCGATGATCATGCCCTACACCATCAAGCCTCCTTCCACGCTGGATCAACTGCAGCCCGGCGACTCCATCACTGCCGATGTCGTCGTCGAGCCGGACAAGTACTGGCTGGAGAACGTCAAAGTCACCGGGCACTCGAAAGCTCCCGCTGGCACGCCCACCGCGACCGTGCATATCCCGAATCCGGGCGACCTAGTGCCGGACTTCAAACTCATCAACCAGAACGGCAAGCGTATCTCGCTGCATCAGTATCTTGGCCAGACCTTGCTGCTCACGCTCATCTATACGCGCTGCCCGTTCCCCAACTTCTGCCCGCGCGTCAGCCATGAGTTCGCCGCGATCGACGGCCAGCTCCGCGCCGATCCGGCACGCTACGGCAGAACGCACCTGCTCAGCATCAGCTTCGACCCCGCCCACGACACGCCCAAGGTTCTACGCGAATACGGCTTCTCCTGTGCCGGAAGCAAAGATCCCACGCTCTTTACGCATTGGGAGTTCTCTGCGATTCCGCCAGCCGAGTTACCTAAATTTGCCGATTATTTTGGTCTGACTTACAAGGAAGAAGGAGGTCTGATCACGCATTCGCTCAGCACCGCAGTCATCTCTTCCGATGGAAAGATCTTCAGATGGTATCACGGCGCCGACTGGCGGGCCTCCGACCTGCTGCAGGACGTCGCCGCCGCGGCCGCGCACACTGCCCCGCTCGCCCCGCCCCGCTAGCCTAGCGCCCCTTGTCCCCTGCGCACCCCTAGATGTTTAGCACTCGGGAACGACGGGTTAGGGTTTGGCCGGGGCGTCGGTGGCATCACCGATGAATATCTCCGCGCCTTCCGCCGCGAGAGGTTGCAAATGAGCCGCGTTTCTTCCGACGACTCGAACTTTCTGCCCGCGGGCAAGAAGGTTCTTCGCCACTACGTGTCCAGTGTTGCCGCTTGCTCCAAGAACGACGTACATATTAGCCTCCATTCTCGAATTGGATGCGCCGGGTCGAGTTTGGGCTCCAGGCAGAAAGGCAGCGGTAGGTGAAATGTGTTCTCTGGGTCTTGCGATTCGGGTTCGGGCTTCGCGCGGGGGCCCAAGGGGGAGGCACGTCAGGAGGCTCGATATCCGAATAACTTTCGGCACTCCAGTCTCAAAAACTTGTCGAAGACGGGAATGTGAAGATTGCCCTTCTCAAGGACGAATTTGCATGAAATGAGACAGGCGCGCCACTTGAATTCCTCGGTACCGTGTTTCTTGCCGTAGGCGGTGATATCTTCTTGGGAAACGCCAAACACCACGGCTCCTATTTTCGACCAGACGCAGGCACCCGCGCACATAGCACAAGGTTCGTGGGTGGAATACAACACGAAATCCGGTAGATACCGACCGTAGCCGGAGGAAACATATTTCAAGGTTTCAAGCTCTACATGCTTGATGGATGAACCCGAAGTTTTTACCCTGTTGCCGGCAGATGCGATAACCACTTCCCGTTTCCCAATAAGACGCGTGATGACCGCACCGATAGGACAGTCGCCCCGGTCGCGGGCGCACTTTGCCTCCGCGATCGCAAGCTGCATAAACTTTTTCTTCGGTTTGTAGGTGGGAGGAATCATTTTTCTCCCCGAGTCCGAAAGTCCTAGGCCGCTTTCTTCGCACGGACCTTTGCCCATCTTGCCCGCTGTGCCGCCGCAATCTTCCTACGGGCCGATGCTGACATGGTCCGTTTGGGTTTCACCTTAGTCGCTTGGACTTTTGCGGCTCCCTTTGCCCATCGCGCCTTCTGCGCGAGGCTCATCCGCTTGCGAGCCGAGGCTGACATAGTGTGCCTAGGTTTCGTGTGGGAACTACCGCTGTTCAACTTGCCAAGAACCGAAAGAGCCGCATCAACATGACGAAGCTCATTCACCAGATTCATTCTCACTGCCCTCAACTCCGACACGAAGGGCGCCAGCCCCTTTAGATTTGCCATGAATTCCCCCTCGGCAAGGGATTGTAATTCGAATCGAGTTTTTCCGCAGTCTGCTAACCTAACAACGGACGGCGGGAGAACAGATGATGGAGGAGGAGAGCAGCGGTGCGCCTGAAGAGGTGACAGTCGCGAGGAAGTCTTAGAAGAATACACTCAGCCAGAAATCAGATCGGCAAAGGCAAAGTGATCGCGAACCACAGTCACGCCCACTGAAACCGAGAGGGCAGCATTCAGCATGGGCCCTGCGTATACAAAAGAGTGGAACTCCCCCCGTTCGCCGCAGGGATCCACTTCATCGGGTAGCGCCGAAAGAAGCGTCTGATCGAACTCGCGGCCGGCGAAGGATTGCTCGAGTTTCCTTGTGTCGATACAAGTCAACTTCGCTCGTACTCCGGACGCGATCATCTCCTGTGCCAGATCCCGCGTCGGCAGCCCCCACACGGGGAAGATCGGCTCTAGTCCCGTGCCTTTCATTTGCCTTTCCCGGTAGGTGCGTACATCCTCGAGGAACAGATCACCAAACGCCACTCCTTCGATTCCTTCGCAGACTGCCTTGGCACAGGTTTGAGCCATCAGCGACTCATACTGCTCATTGGAGCATGGCCAAGGCAACGGAACAGCCCAGAGCGGAAGTCCGGCAGCCGCAGCTTGCTGCTCGACTAACTCCCGTCTGACCGCATGCATGGCGACGCGGCCTGCGGCTTCGTTGAAAGTAGTCAGCAGTCCTGCAACCTCATACTCTGCGCGCTGGCGGAGAACATGAAGACTCCATGCACTGTCTTTGCCGCTGCTCCAGGAAAGAAGAATGCGCTTCATGGCTGATTGCCCACGCGAAGCCGCACGGGTGGTTGGCGAACGGGCGACGCAGACTCTCTCGCGAGCTTAGTCTGGCGGAAGAGATCAGCCATAGCCAGAATTCCTTCTGCGATCCTCGGACCAGGACGCGAATAATGACTGCTGGCATCCATCGCAAATACGTTGCGGTTCAGGTCCGCAGCTTGTGGCGGCCAGGTACTAGCGGGATGATCCTTACTTTCGGGGACGAGCCCTTGACCAATACAGTGTCAACGCTGTGTCCTCGGTGTTTCGCAACCACTCCGCGACGTCTTTTGCTTGGAAGGGCGGTCCTCAACGTCCAGGTCACGATTGAGCAACTCGGTGATTTCGCCAGCGGTGCTTGGTTTCCTAATCTTGTTCAATGCTCGCAAAATGTGCTCGCCGAGACGACGATTCGAATTCGGAATCTTCTTCATCGCTGGTTCCACCGTCTCGAAGAACTAACTCAGCTAAGTCCTGCAATGTGTGCCTCGGCTGCAGGGCAAGGCGAACCAGTATGGTAGATCATCGCGTCCTCGCGGGCAGCAGCCTGATAAGCACGTTCCGTATTGCCTCAGGTTGGTGCTCTCCAGCTTCGCCCACCAAAGTGTACGAACGCTCGAATCCCCGGGGTCCCTCCACTTTCATTTCCCAGTTGTCATTTGCACGAGACCCGACAATTGACACCCGCCACTCTCCCGCCACATCACTCAGCACATGTTCGAGGCCGGCAAGAATCTCCCTGCGCGCTCGGGAGTCACCCGTATTCTGCATCTCGATCGTCATTGCCATGTCTCCAGTATTGTACGAAGTGACCAGCAACTATTTCTTGAGCAAACCGGTTAAGACCTCGCAGATGGCGCCCAGTCACGTCTCCCACAAGCAACAATTCCGCGTCCGGCTGGTTGGGGCAGTTTGAACATATGCTGATTGCGAGCCAGGGAGGAATCCCTATGGCTGGCAAAATTGGCATCGGCGAACCCTCTTGTCGAGCACCCAGAGATCGTGCGCGGGTCTCGCTATTGACCCGCCACCATCAAAGTGATATCATGCTATCACTATTCTGGGAAAGGAGATGGATTGTGGGACAATTCGTGGTTCGGAACATTGAAAATGCGGTAAAGACGCGTTTGCAGCGTCGCGCCAAGCGCCACGGTCGCAGCATGGAGGAAGAGGTGCGAGACATTCTCCGGAGTGCCGTGCGCGCGGAGGAAACTCCCAGTGGCGGACTCGGGACAGACATCTCCAATTTATTTGTGGGAACCGGTCTCAGCTCGGATGTGACCGAACTCCGAGGATACGCAATCACGCCGGCAGAGCTTGAGCCGTGATCGTTTTGGACACGACCGTGCTCTCGGCACTAATGCGACAAGCACCCGATGCGAAGGTGATTACCTGGCTAGACAAGCAGTCTCGCACATCGGTTTGGACAACGTCGGTAACGATCCTTGAGGTCCGGTTTGGACTTCAAATCATGGCAGCCGGCAAACGAAGGTCCGTGTTGTTAGAGGCATTTGAAACCCTTCTCGATAGAATGGGTCATCGAATCGCTCCTTTCGATGATGATGCTGCCACGCAGGCCGCGGACTTGATGGCCTCCCGGCAACGCAAGGGCCGGCCAGTTGAGCTGCGCGACACTATGATCGCTGGCATCGTAGTCGCGCACCATGCGACCCTGGCAACTCGCAACGTGGTCCATTTTGAAGATCTCTCCGTACCAGTCGTTAACCCTTGGCTTGCCTGACAGTTCTCAGAGGCGCGTAACAACTGTATGACTGCCGGGCCGGGGCCTCTTGGCGCCCCTGGCCTTAGGCGGCTGCACTGGTTGTGAGCGCCGCATTGTGCAAATTGTGTGCCAGATTTACGCTCACTGACCGACGCCGACTGACGGCCGATCAGCCGTCGGGTATTTGCTGAACAGAGAAGAGTAGCGACATAGGCAAGAAGTGGCATATACTAACGTATATGCCGGAGCGTTCCCGCATCGGAGGAGCACATGCAGCGCAAAGCGAAAGTCTTCATGAATAACCGCAGTCAAGCCGTCCGCTTGCCCAAGGAGTTTCAATTCAGGACGCAGGAGGTCTTTATTCGGAGAGAAGGGAGCGAGGTCGTTCTGTCCCCTCGACCATTTGATTGGACATCCTACCTTGCGGAGGGGCCCGTTGCCTCAGCAGGTTTCATGGAAGGTATAGAAGATCTGCCTGTGCAGGAGCGTGAGCCGTAATGCCGCGCTATATGCTGGACACAGACACTTGTTCCTACATCATGAAGCGTTCGAATGATGCGGTTTTGAAGCGCCTACAGAAAGTCCCCGTGAATGACGTGTGCATCTCTGTAATCACGAAGTCGGAACTGCTGTTCGGGGTCGAAGTGTCTCCCCGACGACGGCAAGATGAGTCGGCACTGAGTGCCTTTCTGGGCTACGTTGAGGTTCTCGATTTTCCCGACACAGCATCTCTGCATTACGCCAAGATTCGCGCCAGCCTAAAGACGCTCGGCACGATGATCGGGGCAAACGATCTATTCATTGCGGCTCACGCCCGCAGCCTAGGCTTGACGCTGGTTACGAACAATACGCGAGAGTTCGGACGGGTCCCTAAATTGGTCATTGAAAACTGGACACTCGTTCCTTGACCCTGCCGATAAGGGCTAGTTGACGCGGCAATCCGTTATCTGTTTAGCAGCGGATTGTGGGCTGGAAATGTGCTGCACGATGACAATCCCTGGGTCGCCAACATGATGAGCCGAATTACGGCCGATCAGTCGAAAATGAAGCCCTACGCATTGTGCCCTGACGTCGCCTGTAGCGTCGCATCGAATCGAGTCTGGAACCTTGGGCCGTCAGAGATGTTCGGCACGTTCTGACGGACTCCGTTCAGAGAGGCATAAAGGAAGGGCTGGCAGTTCCTGGCTGACAGATGCTACAATGCTTACAATAGTTACATAAGGAGGTCTCGATGAAGCCAGCCCGTTCGATGGTTCTTAGCATGCGCCTGCCAGTGGAAAGTGGAAGACGTCTAAAGCGCATCGCGAATCGACATGGATGGACGCCTAGCGACGCAAGTGCGCGTTTAGTGGAAGAAGGTTTAAGGCGGTCAGAATTTGCGTTCCTCGACTTTCGCGATTCACCTGCAGGCCGGCAAGCCTATATTCAAGGGAGCACGCTCGCTGTGTGGGAGGTGATGTTCTTGCTCCGCACCTATAACGGAAGCGTCACCGCTGTCGCCAAACATCTCAGGTGGCCAGAAGCCAAGGTTCGAGCGGCCGTTAATTATGCGGAAGCGTTCCGCGAGGAGATCGATGAGGCGACGGCAGAGAATGATTCCGCAGATTTCGAAGCGCTAAAGCGCATGCTGCCCCAGGCGGTCGCCTTTGCTTCCCGGAAGACCAAGCGGGGTTGATGTGCTTAAGCTACTTCTGGACGAGCACATTTCCCCGGACATGGCGGATGGCCTGCGACGTCGAAATCGGTCGCTGGTCATCCATTGGATGGCGGAGTGGCAGGGTAGCGACTTTCTTGGGAAAGAAGATTCTGCTTGCCTCCTGGAAGCTGCTAAGCAGGGCTTGACCCTGGTTACTTATGACCGGAGGACGATTCCCCCACTGCTCAAGATCTGGGCAGAAGAGGGCCGACGACACGGTGGTGTAATCTTTGTCGATGAAAAGACAATTTCCCCGGCAAACATCGGCGGTCTCGTTCGAGCTTTGATCGAGCTGTCTAAAGAAACCGGGAAATGGGATTGGACCGATCGGGTGTACTTCTTACGGCGTCAACGCTGATCGTTGTTGCGATCCTTCAGAGCAAATGGCAGTCCTGTGCTCTTGGTGCCCCCATTTCGACAAGGGCTGCCTAGTTGTGAGCATTCCAGTGTGCGAATTGTGTGCCATATTTAGACCCACCGGAATCGGACGCCGACTGACGGCCGATCAGTCGGGGGGAGCCAAGTCTACCGCGCTGTGAAGTTGATCTTTTCTCCTGATCTTGGGGTTTGATTCAGGTCGCGGATGTTTCCGACAAGTATTCGGTTCTGTTCATCCCGGAAGAAAAAGTTGTCCCCGTCGCTGTCCGCAAATGTGCCCACGTATTGTTGACCGGGGGTGGTAGTCGCAAAATAGATATCATTCCATTTAAAATCGTTTCGCTTGAGATGATAGATCACCTTCGCTAGCGGTTGGATTCTCTCCGTGTCCGTGATCTCGTCCATCAAACGCTCCATCATGGCTATGTCTCCGTTTGCGGATAAGATGCTGGCTTGGACGAGACGCTCTTTGCTGACGACTTCGAAATGAAGTTTGTAGCCGACGCCGTTGGATAGTTGGCGCACGAATTGACGTTGGGCGCGGCCGTTCCCTTCACGGAATGGGTGTATACGGTTTATCTCAGAGAAGAGAGCAGCGGTCTTGCGCGCGAAGTCTTTTCTGGGTAGACCTTTGAGGAACCCATCCTGCGCAAGCTTCTCGAACGCTGCTCGCAACTCCTGCTCAATCGACTGGGGCGGCGTGAACCTTGTCACTCGTCCGCCGTAAAAGTAATCAGCTTTTGCCAATGGAACGAGACGAAACTGACCAGCCCAATCGTAGACGTCTCTGAAAAGGTAGAAGTGAATCTGCTTGAGATGTTCGGAATCGAAGTTCCCTTTGAGAGGGTTGTTTTGAAGAAGAATAGAACGGAGGGCAACAACATCTGCTTCGGCACGATCAAGTGATTCTTGATTGGTCACCCCAAATCTGTTTCGCAGAATTCCAGATTGAGGATCGAGGTACGGATCGCTCATCGAGGGAGAATAGCATTCACCAATTCTTCTTCGGTTAGCTCGCCCTGAACATATCGTTGAAAAAATAGTTGCGCCTCAGCAGTGGGAGCGAGGCCCTCAAGGCGAAGATCCGCAAGTGCATTCTGAACTGCTTCGTGCCTCCCAAGGCTCTCGGAGACGGTGATCGGTCGAGGTGTCGCTACGGTTGCCATTTATGTAATTCTATCACAGTAGGCCAATGGCTCATCCGGACGAACATTACCATCGGAATCAATGTACCTGATTGATTATAAATGGTTTAGTGCGAAAGGTTAGACGTTTCATTGGCTTTGAGGCCGAGTTCCTTGGCTGATTTTTATCCTAAATAGAACAACAATTCGCTCGGAGATGATAACGAAGGGCCAAGGTGAAGATATGCAAGCAAAAACCTAAAGAAATCGGTAGGTGCCAGAAGCGTGCCACATCGCGACCGCTCTTCTGAACGTACCTACGGCCGATCAGTCGTCGCTTCGCAGTCTGCGCCGGTCTTCTTGAGGGCACTAGAGTGATGACGATTGCGAAAGAGCAGAACGTCGTGTAAGATTGTCTTACCATGCAAACCAGAGTTTCCACGAAAGGGCAAGTCGTTCTTCCAGGCCCGCTTCGCCGCCGACTCGATATTCGGACAGGTGATCCCCTGGACGCCAACATAGAGGACGGGCGAATTGTGCTGACGCCAGGCAAGAAACGGCCGCATCGAGTCAAACTTGTGACTGATCCCATTACTGGACTGCCCGCTTTAAGTGCGGGCCCGAACGCACCGACTTTAAGCAGCAAGGAAGTTGAAGAAATTTTGGCAAACTTCCCATGATCTACTTGCTCGATGTGAATGCTCTAGTCGCTCTGGGGTTCATTAATCACGAATTCCACGATCGTGTTGCTTCTTGGGTCCAATCTCACAATTCACCGAACTTGGCGAGTTGCTCAATCACTGAACTCGGATTTGTACGCGTGCTTGCCCAAGCCCCGGCCTACGGATTTACCGTTGCTCAAGTTCTTACACTGTTGCTACGCCTTAAGAAGGCACGTACCTCTCGTCTCACGTTCATTCCTGACCAACACGATGTTTCTCATCTTCCTGGTTGGGTCAGGGCGCCTAAACAAATCACCGATGGTCACTTGGGCAAACTTGCGAGCGCGAATGGTGCGGTCCTTGCAACTCTAGACGAGAATATTCCCGGATCGTATCTGATTCCGAGATAGGGTTGGTGGGTATTCCGGTGAAGGTGAACGCTGATTCCGGAGCAAGCCGAACGGCATTCCAGAGCGAAGGTGAACAGCCGTCGGAGCGAAGCGACGCTGGCGTGATGATTGTGCAAGAAGTGTTCGGCTTCGTCAAGCGAGGTGGTCCGGGAGAGATGGTCCGAAGCGAAGCGCAGGAGGTTCGGCGGGGATTGGGGTGCAGGGGAAAGGGGCCGCAGCCCCTTTGCCCCTGCTTCCTCGTTGTAGAAGAAAGGATCATGGGCCGCTCCCACTCGTAAGTGCTACCTTAAAACGCTGTGGGCTTGAATTGGCGTGCCAACCTCCCGGAACCCGGTTTCTGGCACCGGTACCTGGGCCGGGGGGGGCGGGCCCGCGGGGTTGCGAGTGACCTCTGCCACACAAGCAGGTCACTGACGGCACAATTTGCACTGGTGACTCCCCGACGGCCGGTTTGTACCAACCGTCAAAAAATAAACATTTTGTCGAACTTGGGGTTTTCCATACTAAACTAACATCGGAATAGCTGTACCCTCACCACATGAGCCCCGCATGGGATGACGATTCCGCCATCAAAGAGCCCTGCAATCTGTCTTTCGACGGACTTCGGCAGCGTCTGAGGATCGAGACTGATCGATTCGAACACCTGCGGGTTCTTCACAACGACGACGACCATGTGGCCCGGATGCACCTGGATGGTCGGTGGGGTAATCGGATAGGTGCGGTCAATGGTTATCGTGCAGTCGCTGTTTACTTTTTCGGTCGAGCATTCCTTTTGCGCCTGTGCCTTGCCGCACGAAAGAAACACCGCTAACAACATACATCCGCAGACGATCTTCCCCATATTTCCTCCTGACAATCGATGCCATCGCCTCGGCTGGAATCGGACGAAGTCAAACCGTGACCGCGGCGAAGTGAGGCACACCATCGCCGAATCGACCGATGACTCATCGGGCCGAAGAAATTGAGGGGAAGACAAAAACGAGAGGAGGCTAACTCACCGCTAAGTGGAAAGCAAGGTAAATCTGTGCTTGCTTTTCTGCGTAAGCACAAACCCTGCCTGATTCCGGAGAAAGGAGGATCTTTATGTCTCGCAGAGTTGGTCAGATCGTGGCGCGAGGCGAACGCCGATGGCTCGTCCGAGTCTATCTTGGGCGCAATGGCGAAAACGCGTAAGCGCAAGTACCACAATAGAACGGCCCACGGCTCTTTGCGGCCAGCATAGACAATTCCCCTTAGAGATTAGCTGAAGTTCGACTTCTCATCACCGGAGGAAAGACATGAAACTCCGTCGTAATGAATACTGCCCCATCCATAGATCAGTGTTCTGCTGTACGCAGCGACAGCAGGCGGCCCTCCGATAAGAGGCCACGCACGAGTCCGCTAAGGTGCAGAGCTTTGGGTGAATTGCTGGCTTGACGTGCAGACTGCAGTCGTGGTATTACATTTGTTAATATGTAATGGAGGGAAAGATGGAATCCGCGATCACCGTCAAGGGCCAAGCCACCATCCCGAAACCTATCCGTGAACATCTTGGGCTGCGGCCGGGTGATCGGGTTAAGTTCTTCGTGCATCCCGATGGCAGTGTAGTCTTGTTGCCGAAGCTCTCTGCTCCGGCGATACGGGGTATGGTCAAATCCCGGAATGCCCGGCCTGTGACCACCGAGCAAATGACCGCAGCTGTTGCCGAGGGTGCTTTGAGTCGAAATCCGCGGCGACGACACCGATGATCGGGCTCGATACCAACGTCCTGATACGCTATCTCACCCAGGACGACCCGGTACAGTCAGCCAAGGCCAGGGAGATTCTTGAACGTCGTTTGACACCGAAGAATCCGGGTTTTGTCAGCGTGGTGGCAATGGTCGAAACCGTATGGGTACTCGATCGCGCTTATGGTCTGACAGCTCAGGAAATCGCAGCCGCTGTCGAACGCCTGCTGCAGGTTGAGGTTCTGGCGATCGAAAACGAGCAGGAAGTCTTCACTGCCATGGTTGCGCTAAAACAGGGGCGCGGATCATTCGCGGACGCGCTGATCGCAGAGCTCGGAGCGCGGGCAGGATGTACTCGGACGCTGACGTTTGACCAAAAGGCACTCCGACTTCCCAGCTTCGAGCTTGTATAATCGACCTCGATTCCGCTCAGCTCCTCTGCCGTACCCACCTTCCTTTCGGCTACCACTACCTGTGTATTTTTTGTTCGCTATGGCTGTATGTGCAGAAACCCGAGGCACGGGCTGTCGGCCGATCCGTCGGCTGACCGGGAGGACCCGCATGAAATGTGATTGCTTCGGCTGAGCGGTTTGCCGACTGTGTGCCTGATTGCGGGCCAAGCAGGTTTCCAAATTGGCACGAACATTCGTTTGGAAGGGACGACCAAGCTGTACGACCGGCGTAAAGAACTGGCGAACTTGAGTGAGCTTGAGCGGCGGATTGCGTTTGAGTGAAGGCAAACGTCAAATGAAGTACGCTGTTACCAATGAAAACCCTAAAGAAGGATGTCGAGCTAAAAGATGTTCTGAGTTGCTACGAACGCGAGAATCAAGGATCAAAAAGCTTCGACTATGCAAGGGGCCTGTTGGCGCCAGCCGACGAAGAGGGCACTAATAGAGTCTTATACAAGCTTCAGGCTGATATTCGATGGCGTCATGCCTTCGCTAATCGTCTGTGAAAACGTTATCCGCTGCAAAAGCTAGGTGCCTTCGCGCGTTGCGGTATGATCTCTGCATGCAAGGCGACAAGTTGTCGGGACGCGACAGCGCCTTGTGGCGGGGGTATCTCGAAATACTCAGCGAGCGAGTTCCACTCCTCGACCATCGGGGTGACGGGGACGGTCACGTGGCAGCCACGCGTAGTTCAAAAGCTTTTGTGGTACTCACAACACTGGAACCCAAATCGAAGTCTTCCTCTCGGAACACGCACGGGGCAACCTTCTACGCAACGACGGCGCGCGGACGGCGGAAGACTCTCGGAATGGCTGAAGTCAGTCCGGGCTGCTGTCTCTTGAGGAAATCGGAGCGGGCAGAATGGGAGTGGTGTTCTGGGCCTCTGACCAGCAACTCGAACGTAAGGCAGCCACCAAGACGCCCCGCCCAGTATGTCTACATCCCTACCGCGCGGGTAAAGCGCTTAAAAGAACTTTGTAAAGTTGTAGCCGAAGTGCGCTCCGTGTCCCGCACCGTAGCCCAGGTATGCTTCAGCTATCACGGTTCTGAGCAACCGCAACGAGATGCCGTAACCAGCGTCCTGACGCGCGTGTGCAAATGACAAGTCACCGATGGAATTTCCTACCGTGCCCGCCTCGTAGAAGACCAATGCGCCAATCGGATTGTACACGGGTATGCCGTATTCAATGCCGATCATCGCTGCATCCGGTGCGCGGTACCGATAATCGTTGAAGCCACGAAGAGTTGGACGCGATTCGATATCAGAACCTCCGAGGGTCGGCTGAAAATAGAAAGGAACAACTCCGGTGGCCGCGGTCGCTGCCGTCGAAACGAAGAACGGACGGACGGTCAATTCGCCAAAGTCGCATTCATCATGAACTTTCAAACCGCTTGCACGGCTATTACAAAAATGCTTCAAAATAGCCAAAGGCTTTGTCATTTTGTCGGGCGGGACAAATCTTCGAATCACTGAATGCAGCCGAATGACCTCATTTCCCACGATCTCCAATTGCCTGAAAGAATAGTGAGCCGTGTCTTGATCTGAGTACCAGTGTTGCAACACATCGTTTTGAAAAACAAACACCAGCTTGTGTTTCATCACTGGAGGCGGCGTCACTCCCGGAGGCGTTACGGCGGGATCATCTGTTTTTGGTTCAGCAATAGCCTGAACGTTAGTCTTCACTCCCACTGCGTAGTGCATAAAATCGGGCTGGGAAAGGGTGCCGGGTACAGTTTGTTCATTGATGGCATTCGACGCCAGAGAGGCGCTGCTGAACTGGATGTTAGGCTTCGTGTTCCCGATCTGCCCTTCAATCGTAAGCCAGTCTAGAAGAGGCATTCGAGCATCTGCACCACCGTACGTCTCTGTCTGCCGGAACGTAAATTGGGTATTCGGAGAAGCTGGACCGAGCCCATAGAAATAAAGGGTTTGAAGGGTTCTGTGAGTCAGGGACAAGTTGATGCCAAACACCTGCTCGGTACAGATCGGCCCAAGGCGGTGACATGACTTGCGCGTGCCCTTTGTGTTCCTGAAATCGTCACGATAATGGAGGGGTGGTAACCATGAAAAAGCTCCAGTTGCAAACCACGACGAATTTGTCGAAATCACAAATGCGGCTTTGAAATCACTTAGCGACTTAAAAGAATTGGAATCATTGGCCGGGGCAGTCCCGCCGTCCTCAGATGCGTTCGAAAATGGCGAAACGTTGTACGTTCGTTTCTCCCATACCACGCCAATCGGGAGCCCATTGGCAGGAGGAATACTAGACATTGTTAAGTGCGGCAAGTGATACGGGATGTCCTTCTCCGTGAAGAGCGCTTCGAGGCAATCGAGTGTCTGATGGCGGTTTTCGAAAAACGCATGGCAGGAGTCCTCCACCCGTTGAGCAAACCCAGGCTTTGGGAATGCAAACAAACTAAGCGAAAAGGCGGTGCTTGCGGCTAGTCTTCGCAGAGTTTTTGTCATCGTCTACCCCTTGCTTCGAAGTTGGCTGGCTGCACCGCCCAAGAAACTAATAGCGTCTTGCGCTGAATAGATATCGGTTGCGTGCATCGTGAGCTTAACTCCGAGAGTGTCAGCCGCCGCCTGCATCGCTTGCGCCATGTAAATAGTCAAGTCGCTCGGGGTGCGAACTGCGGGCGGTGCCTGCACCCCCCCGGAAACGAAAGGAGAAGGCAGCGTGACTTCGTTCCCCTGTCCAGCGGGCAATGTGGGAACAAGGCTGAAAATGTCATCAAAAGCAGCTGCTCCCGCTTCTCTCCAATTAAACGGTGTCTTGTCCAAGCAGAACAACTTACGCACGGTAGCCACAATCGAGCAGTGATCAAACGGCCGCGTGATGATCGAGCCGGGCTTTATTAATGGCGATACGAAAACCGCTGGCACGCGAACGCCGAGTCGGTCGAACTCGAAAGGTGGATTGAGCGATGGTGGGACTGGCGGATACGCCGAATTGATCGTGAGGCTTGGGGGTGGGACATGATCGAAGATGCCTCCGTGCTCGTCATACACAATCAACAACAGCGTCGTCGCCCAGTCTGGGCTCGTCCTGAGTGCCGAATACACATCTGCGATCAACGCTTCGCCCTCGTCAACCGGAAAGTCCGGGTGCTGGCTATTGGCATAGAGTCCATTCGCGATGTCATCGTCATAACGCGGTTCAATGAAGGTATACGCCGGAAGATCGCCCTTGGCACAATCATTGGCAAATTCACTGTAAGGGTGGAACCCATCCTGATGGTGAATCAGGTAAAGGTTAGATAAGAGAATTGATCCTCCTGTGGTAGCAGTATAGATACGATAGCTGTAAGGGTTGGCAGGATCGTCCATTACCTCGAATATGGTTTTTAATGTTAGGGGCGCAAGAATAGCATCTTGCGTGACAGAGCCACCGGAATGAGCAGCATGCGCAAAAAGCCGATTTGGAATGGTAGAGCCCGGAACTGATGAAAACCAGTGATCGCAGACCGCGTACTGCTTGGCAAGTGTTGATAACACAGGGAGTGTCTGGTCGGTGAAACATTTCATGACGTTAATGCCTTTAGCGCTGTTCTTGCTGACCGCAGCGTAGTCCCGAACGAAGCCGCGCATTTGAGTACCTGCCACATCTCCTTGCTGATTACCGAAAATCTGCACGTTAACGTTTATGAAATCGTGGGCGGGATCGGGTTCGAGGTCGTTCACAGTACGCGCGTTGGCAGTCGGTGGAACTGGCGTGATGCCCACGACTGGGTCGCACGTCGGCAAGTTAGCGGGATCAAGGCCTTCGATGAGATACGCCGGGCTTTTCAAGAAACCCAGCATGTGATCGAACGAGCGGTTTTCAAGCATTAGCACTACCAGATGATCAAAGCTCGGCATTGTCCTCGCCTCCAAGCAGTTTTTTCGTTTCTATGCTCTTCTTCGCTAGTTTGGCCGATATGAAAACGAACATGGGAAGTCGCAATCCCGCACACCTCTTCCAGAACTTTGAAAAACGGGTTCTTGGGGCGACCGCGCACGTTTCGGCTTCACACCTCCGTCTATGAGCTAGAACAGAGCGGAAACGCCGATCAAACATACGCTCAACGCTGTCAGCCTGCACATCCTATCTCTTGCCGGGAAAGCCCCGCGTTGATTCCAAATACACCGCGGCACGTTATGCTATCAGTCCCCCGATTGTTTGTAGAACATAATTCCCCACGTGTAGGGAAGCTCCGATCCGTCATCACGAGTAGCGCGCATAGTCCCTTTGAATCCGGGCACCAACGGAAGTGGGGAGTCTGATTTCCAGTGAAAGTGAGTGTTGTTGACGTGGTCTTCAACGTCAGCCTCCATCATCAAGGCATTCCGGTGCATCAGCTTTGCTTTTCCGTTCGTCACAGTGTAGAGGGGTACAAATGAGTTCTCCGTGGTGTATTTCTCTTGATGCCCGCTGAAGACAAGATTTCCCTTTTGGTCTTTGGAGATGTAAATGTGCCCCGAAAAAGCGCCTTTTCCATAAACCCACTTCCAAGGGCCGACAATGTCTTCATCCGAAACGAGTTGAAATTCAATTTGAGGAGCAAGCTGTGTGGTCACGGCAAGAGCAATGGCAACCAGGGCTGCGAGTGCTCCACCCAACTTCACGCCGCTGACCACAATTGATGTTTGAGGAATTCCTCCTAGATACTTATAGGCTAGCGCGGCAAGCCCGGTTGCAAACAAAAACGACACGATGATCGGAGGAACGTGGAAGCGGAGCGGGAGAAACACCGCGCCAACGATGCCCAAGAACGCAAACACGGCCACCACTATGTCATCTATGTACCATGCGCGACCTGCTGGTTGCAGGGGAGTCACTGGACCGGGCGAAGTTTCGCTTGGTCGATGTTGGGTGCTCTGGATTGTATTGCCTGGAGTTGCCATAACCCCTCCTCTGTCATTTGAGTAACGGTAGTCCTAGGCATGCCTATCTCTCCCCATCACGTTGCCGAACATCATACAAAGAGGCGACGACGCTCTCTTGTTTCAGTCACGGCGCTGCCGTAAGGTTCTCCGAGCCGAACTCCCGTGCAATATCGTTCAAGGGCAAAAGGCGGGTTTCACTTGGCACCACACCCACCTGTTCCGCGAACGAGACCCAGTTCTCGTCGCTGTCAACTTTGCAGTTGTTGTTCGGATCGGTACAGATGTCCACCGCATATACGGGATGAACTTCCCACAAGGAGGAGCGCTTCGGACTCCCTTTGCCATTTACGCAGGGGCGGTGGCTCCCATCGAAGAACAACTGCCCCGTGAAACGGTACAAATGCGTATTTCTCTGGTTCAAGTCGTTAGGATCCCAAACAGCGGGCCGGAAGTGCGGACTCATCTCTGCTGTGACACTCGTGCATTCGTCATCGCGATTGCTGTTTTGTCCGAGAACTATGTGAATGTCGTTGCTTTCCTTGTCCGGCTGCTTGCAATTCACGCTTTCGCCGGAACCCAAGTTGGAATAGTGGGCGTCAATGACAAAAGCAACAATGCGCACCACGGTACCTTCACTCAAGGCTCCCGCGCTCGTGGAAAGATTTCGGAGAGCCGAGCGGTCCCGGGGAAGCTGGCTATCACTTCCAAATGTGATACCGCTTCCGGAGGCTTCGACATCTCGCTGGAGTTGCCGGAGCGTGTCAAAATCTATGTTGACGGCAGTACCGGAAGCGCAGAAATTATTCTTCGCCTCGTTCTGTGCAGCCTGGGGTGTGCCAGACTTGGCGGCGCCAGCTGCCGGACAGGAGCCATCAATCGGATGATTCTCCTCAATCGACTGAAACGGCAATGGGCAGGAGATCGTGAGCGGACCGCCGCCCGAAACCGTTCCACCCCTCGGCGCATGCGCTGCAGGGCTGGTAGGTCCGACGGCATTCATGCCGAGGCCAAGTGCCAGCGGGAGTAATGTTCCGGCAGTGAGCAGAGGATTCCTTTTTCTCGCCATAAACGTGCCCTCCAATTCGCTGTCAGCTAAGTTTTCTTCACGCCATCCTTGGGAGGTTGGCTGCTATTTCCGTTTTGGGAAGCGCTAATTCCCCGACTAACCAGGTAGGAACTCGCGCTGATACCCAACAACGCGAGGACTCCCCCAGGTACGTCGGGCAAGCCATCTGTCGTTGCTCCACCGCCAGCAAACTGCCGCATCTTGACATTGGATACCACGACCAGAAAGAAACTCAGAGCCACGACGAAAATAAACACCATCAGTTGGAAACGCGATGTGCTAGCCCACCCGTCGTCATCACTCAACAGGTAGGTGAGATCAATTTGGTTGGTGGCGATCCTCCAAATGATCAGCAGCCCCAACAAGGCCACAATCGCGCACAACAGATAGCCGATGAGCATTTCAAGGAATTGAAGAGAAGCCATTGTCCTTTTCCTTTCAAGTGTCTGTTGGTCTTACGGCTCGGCTCAGATAAAGCCGTAGCCCGATGTAAAGAGCGTGACTGCCGCCAAACAGCAGGAGCCAGCTCTGTGGAACTTCAGGAAGGTGAGTGGGGTCTTTCAGAACTTGCGACAAGTAGTGAAATCCAGTCGCCAACGTTGCGAGCAATAGTTGAACACGTTCCGGACTGAAGGAGCGATCTCCTTCTTTTCGCATCAACAGCCCTCTACTGTGGATTTGACCGGTAAGCAGCTGAACAAAGACAATGCCAATCAAGGCAAACAGCAACCCCAGGGTTTCCCAAATTACGATTTGACTTATATTTGGCATACACTCGTTCACGCGATTCATCTGTAAAGTTTTAGGCCTAAGGAGATTGTGTCGACAGGTTTGAATAGCGGTGGTTGTGCTCCCCGCTGGTATGTGAAAGCAACAGCACTCTGGATCTTGTTTATATCAAGCCGAAGCAATAGACCAGTGTTTACCGCAACCTGCGCGAGGAGAAAATCTCTTGCATTCCTTCGGGAAGCATCAAAGAGGTAATAGCCAGTATCCACAACAGAAAAAGACACGTTTTTGCGCATTTCAAGCATCGTGTCAAGCTTCAGTATTACCCTTGAGACACTGGTCCCGAGGACCGGGTCAGCAGGACCAGACCTGTATTCCGTCGAGCCGAGATCGCATCCAAAGGACGGACGAAATCGATACGCTGTAATCACTGGAGTCGGAATGCTATGCGGTGCATTGCCGACTGGCACGAGATTCCTGGTTCTGAACGCTTGAGTTTCTGACCACTTCCATGGGTCAAAAGCCATGTCAGTGTGCCAGTATGTGCTGAACACCTTAAAGTCGCGATCCGTATCAGTGTGCGCTCCGTTAGTCCAGGTGAACTGATCGAAAGGCTGCCCTCCCACTTTTCCTGATGAAGCCTGACTTCGCTGTCTTGTGAATCCCAGCTCAGAGTCGAGGGCGAAAGTTATTCGATTTGGCGTAGTGGAAGACTTCTCGGGTAACGTATCGAGGTTTGCGGAAATGTTAGGTCTGAAGTCGGTCCAATAGGAGTACTCCCTTGGCTTACCATCCACATTCTTTTGATGCAGAAACAGAAGCGGCTTCAGATTTACTATGAATAATCCTGTATTTGTTCTAGTCTGCTTAGTTTTGTTTACGGCCGATGTGAATGTGGGCTCGAAATCATAATCCGCCGCGGTCTCCAGCACGGTAGGACTGGGGAAATTGGCAACTGCGCTGACGGAGTACGTCTTTGCGGGAGGCACAATACGAAATGATGGTGGAAGAACGCCCGTTGGTATTTGGACATTCACCTTGTATGTGGTCGCATGGTATGGCAGGGGCGCATTAGGCACTACTGTCAAGACCGAACTCGCACCCGTCGGGGCATCTATTTGCTTAACCCCGGTCTTTATGTTAGACACCTGGGAATCAGGCCCGAAATCATACGTAATGACAATTTTCGCCATCACTTGGTAAAGACTCTGAAAAATCAGATGTGTATCCGCATTTTGAACTTGAATCGTGATCTGATTCCTAACTGGGGGGGATGGAATACTCAAAACGAGCCTAGCCGTGCCCCTCGCGGGAACTGCAACGTTGACTGCATATAGTTGATCCTTCTTCTTTGCAGCTATGACAATCAGGAACGTTTTTGTGCCCTCAGCGAAACTATCTATCGTGATGCTGCCGATTGTGTTGGAAAAACTATTAAGTTCAAGGTACAGGTAACCGTCATTGCCGATCGATCCTCTCGGTGTTGCTACTGCTTTTATCGGTTCAGTGTCTTGATCGGGAGAAATCAGCTTAACCGATGAGAGATCGAGCATTGTGCTGCCATCAGCCAAGGTAGCTGTTTTAGGGATCGGCTCGTACTTGAAGGGGCCCCCAAAATCTAGCGACACTACCGAGCCTTCTTGCGCAGATCTCACAAACTGTGCAGACCATGTTGTCTGCGTCTGTGTCTGGGCGCGGGCGAGGCCCCCTATCAATAAAACTGCATACAAAGCTAAAACCTGTTGTTTCATCTAGGGAGTACCCCAACAAGCAGTGCGCGGATTCTGGAAGGTCCAAACAACCGCTTCCCATTGGGCGATGGTAGTGTCCGGTGCGAGTAAAACATTTGGAGGTGCCATTAACGATGCAAATGGGGCAAATACTTGATGAGCATTCGTCGCTTGTACAAGTCTGTTTTGTTCGCCAATTCCCCATTGCGGTACGAGTGAGCCAAGCTGAGTATTCGGTCGCAAGTTGTTCGGTGGCTGACCCGACCAATCAGCAACAGCGAGCCAGACGCGTGGTCGAAATTGTTGTTGTTTCCAGAGCACACAGCTTCCCGGATCAGGAGAAAAACCCTCAGCCATTTCCTCTACAGAACGGTGCTGCGAATAAAAAGGTGAATCAGGAGCTGGCGCGGTCTCTTCCTGTATGGTCCTATTCGATTTCTTCTTTGCCATTGATTCCTCACTTAGCTCTAAGTTGCCGACGGCGCACCGTATTGGCATGCGCTTCGCATGCTAAGAATATGCGCTTTCATTATCCAAGTTTCCGGGGAACTCGATACAGTGGAGCGGGGAAAATACATGCTGTTCGACCTTAATGTCAATTCAAATTGATCGTCGTTCTACAATCCGAACAGCCGATAATGAGCATACCTTTTGTTCTCAGGTGATTACATGCTTGCAACCCTATGGGGATTAGCTTCATACGTCTAACTTGTTACGAAAATCGGACAGGATTTAATTCTGATCGACCAGAGATTTGATCGGACTGGTCTTGTCGTGTTGCGGCGAACCTCGCCTAGAGATGCAGTGGCTCCGTACCGAAAAAGAATGGTGATGTCTTTCATTGCAGAGATTGGCCAAATGGAGTACATTAGCAACCGATTCTTTTTGCCTCCCCGAAGAGCATTTCCCACCAAGGGATGCAGCACCCCCTGAGGCGTCAGTAAGTCATCGCCCAAGCGCGGATCAAGCCTCTCCTTGAGTTTCTATCCAGATCTCAATACGTCGCAAAACAACTCGCCGACTTCTCCGGATTATAGCCGCGCCGGTCGTAGAGCATCGTGGTGCTCGGCTCCCGGTGGCGCGCTGCACGTCTTCGAGGGAGCAACCGCCCTCCAGAGCGGTCGTGATGAAGGTGGCCCGCATCGATTGGGCGGAATATCCACGGTCAAGCCCGATAGCCTTCGCATACTTGCGCAGCACGCGGTCGACGGCGTCGGGGTGCATATGTCTTCGCATCTTCTGCTTCTTGCGGTTATGGCTCAAGGGCCGAAACAGTGGCCCGTCAAGGTCGTCGGCGTGGCCTGCGGCTTCCAGATAGGCGTTCAGTCTTTTCACAGTATTCGGGGGATGGCAAGGACGTCGTGCCGTCCGCCTTTGCGTATGACGCGTAGCGAGTCATACCCGCGATTCTGGTGCAGGTCTTGACATACCGAGACCTCCGGCATATGGTGATCGCTAATTCGGCGAACGGAAGAGAGAAGCATTTCCACACTTCTCGTCCGAGGGGGTTCTGCTCGCCGACTTCCCCTAGAAAACAAGGTTAGGTCTGTCCCGACACGGAGCAGCATTCGCGTTCGTGCAACATTGCACGGGCACGGACCGCCTCGGCGTGGGGATGTAAGAGGAGGAGAGGAGCAAACAATGCGCCCCAAGCCACTTTGGATCGTCTTAGCTCTATTGGTTGGTACTATGCAGTCTCTCGCGCAGCATGAACCTTGGCCACCTGTGCCGCCAAGTCAAAATACGGCGACTTTGGGATCCTACCTGGAGGGCCCTTTCCAAGTTGCGCAGGGTTACTGTATCAACGGAAATCCGGAACCGACGACTTTGCACATTTCCAAGGGATGGTTTCATAAACAGGAGTTGTCGGCAATCTCGCCCCAACTCTATGACCCGACCTTGCATCTAGATGGTTCGGTGTTAATCCTACCGGACTCGTCAATAGGTCGAGTCTTCTCGTATGCCTATACAAAGAAGACTGCTATCCCGGCTGACACGAACCTCACGAACTACCTTCAGGCAGACTATCTCCAAGATCCGGCGACCATGGCCGCTTTAGGCTTTGACGCAGCGGTGTACGATTATAACTGCACCGCTTCGTTTGCCGCGTCTCTCAAGCTCAACGGCGGCTGGACATTTCCGATTGGTTCTATGGCCTCGGGACTTCAGTCGGATGCAGCAGGGCAGACGGCCTATCATCTGGCCTTGGTGAGCGGCAAATTCCAATCGCCGATCTGGTTCTATTTCAAATCTGTCGTGGCTCAAGATCAGAAGACCTATGCCGCGCTTCTCTTGTGGGACTGGTACCTACGTAATCCTGGAGCGTTAGTTGACCTTGCACCTAGATACCTTCTAACAGACTTTGATGGAGTGGCCCTCTACAAAGTTGCGACTACGTCCTTTTCCACAAACAGTACTTTTAAAGCTTCCACGGCATTCACGACTGGAATGGTCAGCACGAATGCAGAGCTCCAAGCTGCGTACCAGTCATCTACTCGGGCCGACGTTAAAAGCTTCGGTGTTGTAGTACGGAAATCAGCGGAACACGAAATAGACAACTTTGCGTCGTTCCCGACTGCTACCGATCTTGCCAACCAGTTAACGAATACCGCGCGGGCACATTTGGATCCGAAGAGCACGGATCTGAGACTGCAGACGATTGACATGCGCCACGTGCAAATCATTACGGGCGTTCCGCAAACTGTCTGCACGGGTCCGTGGCACGCGGAACTTGCACCGGGTACTACGCTTCCGGGTAGCCTCAGCGTCGGAAACCCGACCTATCTGGATCCCGCCAAAGGCGAGGTCACGCTTCCTTCTTGTAGTCTTCCGATAACCTATTCGCCTTCGATGGGCGTTGCTTTGCCCGACCGGGTCGACTTGGACTATTACGTGACTACCGAGCTCTGGGACCCGAGTTTAACCGTAGTAGCGACCGCAAAGTTTAGGGCCGATAAGGTGAGTTTGTCGCAGTCCGGGCTGCCCACCATCGGTGGAACCTCTTCGAAGGGACTAGTAGATAAGGACTTCCCAACGTCGTCTACCTCAGGCGGCATAACGTTCTTTACGTACCAGTGGACGCTCAGCTATCCGATCACGGAAGATCCAGCATCGGCTGCGGTGAAAATCGCCTCTGTCGCACTGGACTCTTCAGGTGCTCAGGTAACATGCGGGCCAAGGAAGATTTCGTCAGCGAATGTGTCATTGAACTACACGCTTGTAACCGCAACTAGTGGAACCATGACACTAATGGTTACACATCCGTCAGACGATCAACACGAAAAGCTGGATCTTTCCCAGTTGGAGTTCTGCAATCTTGACGCGAGTGTCGTATTCCGGCTAAACAACGGTGCTCCCGTCGCAAGGAAGCTCCCCATTACGCAACTCCTGTATCCGAAGTTGGTGCAGAGTGTGGCTCCGGCAAGCACGGGGCCAGCGGGTGTGTCGACACCAGCGCCACAATTGGCCAGGGAGCCGGTCACGGTACCCAGCAGCCCCGTGATCGTCGCTCCTCAAAAACAGTGAGAAGCCGAATCGTATGGACGTACCATAGACATGGCAGTCTCCCCCGCGGTCAAGACCGAGCGCCCTTCGGCGGCCAGCTCGGGGCCGCGACGCCGAACTGCTTGGCGTAGGAGGCAGGTGCCGAAGCTCTTCCCCTATGGGAGGAGATATGGCCGGGACCTGCAATGAAGCTAGTCGGCGCGCTTGCTGCTCGCTCGCCGGAGCTTCGGCTTGGGTTTCGGCTTGATTTTGCCCTTGAGATTGAGCGCTACTGTAGCGCGGATGAGATCCTTTAAGGCCGCCTCATCCACCTTGTCGCCTTCGTGGATATCGATGGCGCGCCTGACATTTCCTGTCCCCTGTTTTTCGAGGTCAAACGGCGCAGCGGGAAGAAGAACATGCGGTTCCCGAGGATGCCGCGTAAGCAGCGCGAGACATTTTATTGGGCCTCATATTTTGCTTCTAGCGCAGATATTGCGCGTGCAAGCCGCCTTTCGTGCTTCTCGGCGATTTTGTCTTCAGACGCGTGAATGGCAATCATACCGACGCCGGGGAGACTGTTGAGGTACTCGTTGCGACGCCTAGCCGCTAAGAAGAACTCGTCGATTAGCGGATCGACGGACAGCGCAAGCCGGACGTTGTCGCGGCTAGGCTAAAGCAATTGAGGGAATTCCAGGCCACGAATCCGGTCGTTGGTCCGGAAGAATGGCCAGAAGCCGTAGATCTGATCTTCGTGACGGAGTTTGGAAGGCCGGTGAACGCTAATAGCCTGGTCTACAAGCATTTCAAGCCGATATTAAAGCGGGCCGGTTTACCGAACATCAGACGCTATGGTCTGCGAGCGACGCTGGCATTAACCGTTGGTGTTTCGCCGAAGGTTGTGTCTGAACAGCTCGGTCATACGAGCGCGGCGTTCACGCTGGACGTATATTCACATGTGCTACCGCACATGCAAGATGATGCAGCAGCGAAGGTAGAGGCCGCGTTGATGGGGGCCTCTGGCAAATCGTGAATGATGCCGTTCTTTATCGCGTCTTCAGTTATTCCGCCCATCTACCGGATCGTTGCATTTCTGCTTTGCGATACATCTCTGGTACGTTAGGACCTGCGATATCAATCGACTGGAGCAGATGAAAGCAATATCCGCCAATTTTGATTTTCTCGGAGTGCATGATGCACAGCTCGTACGTCTGGGCGCTTTGGCCGAGCGTTACTTCAAAGAAGATCCGAACACTTGCCTGATCAAGCTTCGCCAGTTCGGCGAGGTCCTGGCTCAGCTGGCAGCGGCAAAATCGGGTCTCTTAGCCTCACCGGAAGAACCGCAGGCCGACCTTCTCCGCCGGCTGAAATTCGAGCGCATCGTTCCGCGGGAAGTCGGCGACCTCTTTCACCAACTCCGCATCGCCGGCAACCGCGCGACGCATGATCAGGTCGAGGATCACGCCGAAGCATTGACTACCCTCAAGATCGCCCGCGAGCTTGGAATCTGGTTTCACCGCACTTTCGCTGATCGCCGCTTTTCTCCGGGCTCTTTCGTGCCGCCGCCTGACCCGGCCGCGGCGACCAAGGCATTGCAGGACGAACTGGATCGCCTGCGACAAGTTCTAAATGAAACTGCGACCAAGGCCGAAAAGGCCCGTGTCGCAGCGGAAGCCGAGGCCCGCGGGCGGATGAGCGCCGAAGAGCGCGCCCGCAAGGATCGTGACGAGCGAACCGTTTGGGAGCAGCTCGCCAACGAAGCGGAGAACGCGAAGGCAGCGCTTGCGGCGGAATTACAGACCCTTCAGGCCGCTGCGCTGCAAGCGCCGTCACCGACGACGGCAAGTATTGTCGCGCAGGCTGAGGCCGCCGCCGCCGAGATCAATATCGATGAAGCCTCCACCCGTACGCTAATCGATGTGCAGCTCCGTGCCCGCGGTTGGGAGGCGGGCACTCCCACGATGCGTTTTGGCACCGGGGCGCGGCCTGCCAAAGGGCGCAACATGGCAATCGCGGAGTGGCCAACTAAAAGCGGCCCGGCTGATTACGCGCTCTTCATCGGCACGCGGTGCATAGGCGTGGTCGAGGCCAAGCGACGCAATAAGAACGTTTCTTCTCACATCGACCAGGCGCAGCGCTACGCCCGGGGTTTTCGTTTCGACGGCGGAGCCGAACCCATTGGCGGACCATGGCAGGATAGTGCCAAGGAAAAGTTTTTCGTTCCTTTTGTCTTTTCCACCAATGGACGCCCCTATCTGAGGCAGATCGAAACGGAAAGCGGTATCTGGTTCCGTGACACACGCAAGCCTTTCAACCACCGGCGGGCACTTTCCGATTGGCCGACTCCTGACGGGCTGAAGGGAACGCTCGAAATCGATGCGGAAGCAGCACAGGCAGACTTAAAAACACGGCCTTTCGATTTTGGTTTTCCGCTGCGGCCGTACCAGAAGCGAGCCATCGAGACCGTCGAGGCCAAGTTGGCCGAAGGGCAACGCACCATGCTCCTGGCCATGGCAACAGGCACAGGCAAGACGAAACTTGCGATCGCCATGCTTTACCGGCTTCTTGCCGCCAAGCGATTCCGGCGCGTGGCATTCATCGTGGACCGGAACGCCCTTGGATCACAAGCGGCGGGCGAGTTTGCGACGACGCGCATTGTGAGTGCGAAGACGTTTGCCGATATTTTCGGCCTCAAGGGACTTGATACCGTCACTCCCGATTCAGAGACGAAGGTTCAGATCTGCACGATCCAGGGACTCGTGCAACGTGTTCTCTATACCGAAGACCCTGCCGACGTGCCCCCAGTTGATCAGTATGACCTGATGGTCGTCGATGAGTGCCACAGGGGCTATTTGCTCGACCGCGAAATGTCAGACGCCGAGCTGAGCTTCCGCAGCCAGGACGACTACATTTCGAAATATCGGCGCGTTCTGGAGCATTTCGATGCCGTAAAAATCGGGCTTACCGCAACCCCCGCCCTGCACACGGTCAACATTTTCGGAGATCCCGTTTTCAAGTACTCCTACCGCGAGGCGGTTATCGACGGTTATTTGATCGATCACGAGCCGCCCGTGCAGATTACGACCGCGCTCAGCCAAGCCGGCATCAAGTTCGCAAAAAACGAGGAAATCGAACTCATCGATCCCCGCACTGGCAAGATCGATCTCGCAAGAACACCCGACGAAATCAAGTTTGCGGTGGATGAGTTCAACAAGAATGTTGTAACCGTTCCCTTCAATAAAGCCGTGGCAGAGGAGTTGGCGTGCCGCATCGATCCGAATCTGCCCGGCAAAACCCTGATCTTTGCAGTGAGTGACGCTCACGCCGACATCGTCGTCGACGAGATCAAGAAGGCTTTCCGCAACGCTTACGGTGAAATCGAGGATGCCGCCATCCGCAAAGTGACAGGGAGCGTGGACAATGTCGGCAGCCTGATCCGATCTTTCCGCAACGATGCTTTTCCGAAGATTGCTGTCACTGTTGATCTCCTGACCACCGGCATTGACGTGCCGAGCATCGAGAACCTTGTGTTCATCAGGCGCGTGAACAGCCGCATCCTGTACGAGCAGATGCTCGGCCGCGCCACGCGCCAGTGCCCCGAGATCGGCAAGGAGACCTTCCGTATCTTCGATGCCGTTGACCTCTACCCTCACCTGCAGAACCTTACGGAAATGAAGCCGGTTGTGGTCAATCTGGACATTACCCTTGAACAACTCTTCCGCGAATTCGCCACTGTGCAGGACGACACACACCGCGACGCTGTGCGAGAGCAAATTCTGGTGAAGATGCGCCGGCGCATTAAGCGACTCCACGACCAGGCGCGTGCACTTTATCAGACGGAGACAGGGGAAACCCCCGAAGCTACACTCAAGAGATTGGTGGAGGACTCTCCCGCGGCCGTCGCCGCATGGGTCAAGCAGAAACCCGATCTCGGGCGCATCCTTGATTGGGACCCCGACCAGACTGCCCCGGTTTTGATCCCGATTTCCCATCATCCCGATCAAGTTGTTGCCGTCACGCGGGGCTACGGCGCCGGTCAGAAGCCGGAAGACTTTCTCGACAGCTTTACTGCCTTCATCAAGGGCAACATCAATAAAATTGCCGCACTGAACATCGTTGTTCAGCGTCCGCGTGACCTCACGCGCGCAGAGCTGAAGGCGTTGCGGCTGGAGCTGGATGCCCTAGGCTATTCGGACGCGAATCTCAGACAGGCGTGGTCTGAAGCGAAGAATGAGGACATTGCGGCTTCGATTATCGGCTTTGTGCGCCAGGCAGCGCTCGGAGACGCTCTTATACCCTTTGACATGCGCGTTCGGTCTGCTATGCAACGTGTTTTGAAGAGCCGATCGTGGACGGAAGTGCAGCGCAAATGGCTTAAGCGAATCGAGGAGCAAATCACGCGGGAGATGGTGGTGGACCGCGCCGCGATCGATGAGGAGCCGTTCACCAAGGATGGCGGTTTTCAACGGCTTAACAAAGTCTTCGACGGCCAGCTAGAGGCTGTTTTGGGGAATATTAACCACGAACTATGGCAAATGACAGCTTAACAAACGGCAACGGCATCACGCGCGAGATCGTCGCGAAACTCTGGAACCTCTGCAACGTCCTCCGCGACGATGGTGTTACGTATACAGATTACGTGACGGAGCTTACGTTTCTGCTCTTTCTCAAAATGCTGGCCGAGACCGGGCACGAGGAACGCCTGCCCAAAGCTTACAGGTGGGAGCAGCTCGCGAAAGGCCAGGGAATTGAGCAACTGGAGTATTATCGCCAGCTCTTGCTAGACCTCGGCAATCCTAAGAAAACCAAAGACCAGGTCGTCCTTGCGATCTTCACCGATGCCCAGACCAAACTTCGCAAGCCCACCAACCTTAAGGCGCTAACCGATGCCATCGATAAACTCGACTGGTTCTCGGCCCGTGAGGAAGGACTCGGCAATCTCTATGAAGGGCTTTTGGAGAAAAATGCCGCCGAGAAGAAATCTGGTGCGGGCCAGTATTTCACACCGCGTCCGCTGATTGATTGCATCGTGCGACTGGTAAAGCCGCAACCTGGGGAAGTCGTGCAGGACCCTGCCGCGGGCACCGGTGGATTCCTTGTAGCTGCTGATCGCTACATAGTGGATTCCTTGTAGCTGCTGATCGCTACATAAAGGATAAGACCGACGATCTTTACAAGTTGAAGGAGTCCGCAGCTTTCTTTCAACGGCACAACGCATTCGTGGGGATCGAGCTGGTGCCAGAAACGCACCGCCTGTGCCTCATGAACCTCATGCTTCATGGCATCGAGAGCATGGTCGATAGCGGAGATACTCTTTCGCCGGACGGCGAGCGCATTGGTAAAGCGGATTTGATTCTGACGAATCCGCCGTTCGGCAGCAAGAAGGGCGGAGGCCGTCCGACGCGCTCGGATTTCTCCGTGACGGCAGAAACCTCAAATAAACAACTTGCTTTCGTGGAACATATCGTCAGGGCTCTAAAACCTGGGGGCAGAGCAGCTTTTGTTGTCCCTGATAACGTGCTGTTTGAGGACAATGCTGGCCGCCGCCTTCGGATCTGGATGATGGAACTCTGTAACGTCCACACGCTCCTCCGCCTTCCGACCGGCATTTTCTACTCACAGGGCGTGAAGACGAACGTCCTCTTCATTACCCGAGGCAAGACGGATAAGGCCAACACGAAAGGCGTCTGGGTCTACGATATGCGGGCCAATATGGACGCCTTCGGCAAGACCAAGCCTCTCATGGTCGAAGATTTCAAATCCTTCGAGAAAGTCTTCGGCAATGATCCCCATGGCAAGGCGAAGCGCGAAGATCAAGGAAACAACGGTCGTTTCCGTTTCTTCAGTCGGAAACAGATCGCCGTCCGCGCTGACAATCTCGATATCACATGGCTGAAGGATACGAGCAATGATCCCGAAGATCAGATGACCCAGCCTGAAGAGTTGGCAGCCGCCATCGTTGGTCACCTCAAGAGTGCCCTAGAAGAGATTGAAGCCTTGAGTGAAGAGCTAATTACCCCGATTGGGGGAAAGCCATGAGCCCACTTCCAAAAGGATGGAACTCTGTCAAGCTACCCGATGTATTGTTTTTTCAGGAAGGACCGGGCCTTCGAACGTACCAATACAGAGAATCTGGAATTCCGTTCTTGAATATCAGGACATTTGTCGGCGAGCGCATAGATCGGTCTCTTTGTAAGTTTCTTGACGCAGAAGAGGTACGCGAAAAATACAGCCATTTTTTGGCAAACGCCGGGGATATTGTTGTCGCAACATCTGGATCCCTGGGCAAGTTGGCAATAATCCACGAAGAGGATCTCCCGCTCGTACTCAATACAAGCATTACCAGGTTCAGGCCACACTCAGAAAAAATTATCAACCATCGTTTTGCATACTGGTTTCTGAAGAGTGATTCTTTCTTTGCTCAAGCCCGCGCCGTAGCAACTGGTTCGGCGCAACTGAACTTCGGGCCGTCCCACATTCGAGAATTCATTGTCCCTCTTCCTCCACCTGACGAACAGCGCCGCGTTGCTATGAAGTTAGACAGACTCTCATGTCACTCGAACCGAGCCCGAGCGGAGCTGGTCCGCATCCCCCGTCTGGTTGAACGCTACAAACAGGCTGTTCTCGCCGCGGCTTTCCGTGGTCAATTAACAGGCGACGATGCAGATCGGTGGCCAGTTGTAACTCTCGGTGATTTGATAGGCAGCATTGATGCGGGCAAGAACATTCGATGTGAAGAGCGCCCGCCCAAACCATCAGAGCGGGGCATCGTCAAGGTCAGCAGTGTGAGTTGGGGGACTTTCGATCCGCTTGCGGCAAAAACGCCGGATGTCAACGCCACTCTCGACCTACGAAGCCTGATACAAACCGGCGATTTCCTGATTTCTCGTGCGAATACTTTACAACTGGTCGGCGCGTGTGTAGTCGTTGGCCCTCTCCTCCACAAGAACCTTTATTTGAGCGACAAGATACTTCGCATAAGGTTCACCCAGCCGATTGAACATTGGGTTCTCCACTTTCTGCGATCTGTCGGCGGACGTAATCAGATCGAAGGTCTCGCCACAGGAAACCAGCTTTCGATGAGAAATATCAGCCAGGCTGCAATCAGAGCCATTCATATGCCTCTTCCACCTGAGGATGTGAGGAGCCGCGTTCTTGATTCTGTGCAGAAGGCTCTCGCTGCCATTTCAGCTACTTTAAATGAAGCTACCCGAGCCACTGAGCTTCTGTACCGCCTCGACCAAGCAACTCTCGCAAAAGCCTTCCGCGGTGAGCTCGCATATCCCCGATGAAGGCTCCTCCTGATGCCGTAGATTCTTCCTCGACGCGCAGGCGGCGCACAATCGTGAGTGTCAAGCTTCCAAGGTTCGGCGCGCGCGGACGAGTCTGACGCTCATCGCTGTCGCCCCATGGTTCTTCCTGGCAAACGGGTCCAGTCAAAAAGTCAAAAACCTACTCCCATTCCCTTAAAGATTAGTGAAGTTCGACTTCTCATCACCGGAGGAAAGACATGAAACTCCGTCGCAACGAATACTGTCCCATCCATAGATCAGTCCGATGCTGCGGCCGGGAACCAATGCATCATGCGCGCCAATTAGGGCCTGGTGTTCGGCGCATTGATGATCCGCACCAATTCGCTTCGTCTAATTTTGGTATGACAGCCATCCGACGACATCCTCCTTCTCACCGAAGCCTTTCATGATTCAGGCTTCGGTACTGCCGGCAGCGGTTCGCCGGCGAGTCCTTTGTTGACGAGGCCGGCCAGGAAATCCGCAAAGGGAACAATATCCTCGCCTACACTGGCCTTTTCGAGAGCCTCCATGTAAATCTTGCGGTCCCCGACGGGTATCACTGTCCACGGATACCCGCCCGATGCCATCATGAGATTCATCAGAAAGCGTCCCATACGGCCGTTCCCGTCCATATAAGGATGGATGTAGACGAATACGAAATGCCCGAGCACAACCCGCACTGCCGCGTCCTTTTCCTCGCGCAGCAGATCGAAGAAAGCAGGCATGGCATCCCTGACCGCCTCGCGGTTGAGTGGCACGTGCATGGAGCGGCGAATATAGACCTGGCCGTTGCGATAGCCGGCAAGGTCAGCGGGCTTTAGCAAGCCGGCCGTCACGCTGGGGCCGAACATTTCCCGATACCACGTTCCGTGATCTTCATCCGCGACCGAGCCGGGATTTTCGCCGTTCAGGACCCTTTGCATGCTTTTTTGAACGGCCTGATATGCCTGCCAGTACCCGAGCGCGGCCATGGCATCCCGCTGTCCCCGGTCCTGTTCATTCGTTTCCGGATTCCACGTGTTGCTCCTGACGCGTTCAATCAGTTCACGGCTGACGCGATAACCCTCGATCGACAGTGAATGATAGGCATCGGTCACGTAAGCATCGTCGACGCGTTTCATGTAAGCGCCGATATTGCGCGGCAACCCTGGCGCCTTCGGAAATCTGCCGATGACGGGTTCACGCATCTTCTGCCACAACAGCCGTATCCGATTCACATAAGGCGAGGTTTCGCGGGCGGGCAAAGCGAGTGACGGCTTGTCCGTAAAGGGATCGGTTTCACGCACGTCGTAACCAGCGGCAGTCATGGTCTTCGTAATATCATCCGCGATGCGGTCGCGTCCGCTATTGCGGAAGGCGCCGGCAAGGCGGCCGGCAATCGTGCTGTGGCCGCCGTTCAGCAGTTTCGCCAGCACGCCGGATGCATCGCGGACCGTGGCCATGGCCGCGCGCGCGTCGGTCGCATGACTTGAAAAATATTGCGGAGAGCACTCGATAAGCGCCGATTCGAGCGAAAAAATCCGCAGCCCGTCTTTCTCGTCCCGGTCAGCCGGTTTTGGCAGCGCGGCCCGCAGGTCCAGCAAGGATGTTCCGTGCGGCAGTTTGGTCAGGTTGTTCTTGCCTTTGGAGGATCGGACGACGAGCTGCCGGGGAACTGTCCAGTTCCCGCCGTGCAGGGAGAGTGACTGCTCCGGCGACAGGGACCAGTTCCGGCCAAAGCGCGTTTCCAGATAAACGGCAGCGAACCGCCAGAACGATGCGTACCACGCGGTGCTCTCCCCCTTTACCTCGTCCGGGCGGCTGGGGATGTACCATCCCTTTATCACCTCCTGCAGAAAGCCGTTTGTCAGGAGGCGCTCCCGGTGGGTGCGCGTCATGTCTTTCGCCCGGATGGCGGCGGCGCCGTTGGCATTCTGAAGCCCGTGGAGGATTTCCAGGGACTGAGCCAGTTTTTCAGAAGGTGAAGCCATGGGGGTCTATCCTCGTTAGTTTTTGCTGTCCTGTGGTGATTAGTTTAATGTGTTGTGCACTTGTTAGTCTATTACGGTGTATCATAATTAGTCTTTTATGTCGAGCCATCATTAGTTTTTCGTGCCATAACCGTTCCTGGCTTGCCCAAGAAACCGAAGGCCAGTTTAAATATTCGCGTATTTGTATACCCACGGTGTACCAACCCACCCCTTCGTAAACCGGAGCCATCGAGGCCGTCGCCGTTCCCTCACCCCTGTCGGAGGTGCAGCCCCGCACATGGCGGCGATGGCGTCCTAGGCCGTTGCACCGTCGGCAGCGGCGGCGGTGGCCGCGCTGGTGCCGGTACTGGTCATGCTGCTGGTCATCATCATCGTCATCATGCCGGTGATCATGGCCATGGTCATCATCGTGCTCGTCGTCGTTGTTGTCGCTTCGAGCGGTAGTCCGACTCACCCACAAAAGACTGAACAAAAGATCTTGCTGGAGATATCCCGTGAAACTCCGTCGCAATGAATACTGTCCCATCCATAGATCGGTCCGTTGCTGTGGCCGCGAACCCACGCACTATGCGCGCACATTACAGCCTGGTGTTCGACGCATCGAAGATCCGCATCATCCGAGAGGGTATCGGGAACTCAGGTCGCCGGCGGAAATGCGAAAACTGCTGAAGCGGAAAGTCGCCGAACAGAATAGCATCTGCGCCATCTGCCACCATGAGTTCACGGATTACAACGACATAGTGCCAGACCACAGAGATCCCAAAGGAATGGGAGGAGCGTGGAGAGATGACCATCCAGACAACATCCGTGCAGTCCACTGGTGGTGCAACTCGGAAAAAGGGTCAACCAGAGTCGACGACTGACGGCTTTTTCAGTCTCCTCAAATTTCTTGAAGGGGCCGAGTCGTCGAGTTGGCGGTTCAGTTAACATTGCCCCATGGGGTGTCGATCCGCTTTCCGTAGCCGGTATCAGCATGCTACGATCTGTGCCGCAGCCGCTCGGGAGGGACAAGTTCGAGGCATGAGCTCTGGCGAGCCTTCCGCGACCAGGCCATCTGGGCGGCTTGCCCTCCCTCTCGTTTGCCTTTGGGCTTGTGATACTGATCAGTTTTCCGCGACGGAAATTCCTCAGTCTTGCCTCGCGACCACGAAGATCCCAAAGAAACGGGGGCTGGAGAGATGGTCATCCCCAGCGGATTATGGCGGCTTTGATGGAATCCAAAAAAGGAACGGGCCAGACACGGAACCAAAATGACGAAATATAAACGTGAGTTGATTGCTAGGCCGCCACGAATGCACCGTTGGTTGGGTGCCAGTGCAGGAGATGCAACTGGCACGCCTCAGTGCAGTATTCCACCAATGAAACGGCGGAAGAAGCCGCACAAAAGGCATTTGATGCCCATCACTGCGAGGAGCACCCCATGAAACATTCTTACGCCGTACTTCGTTGCAAAACGTGCTTGAGTAGAGAAATAACCACGTGGCTGTTACTCAAATACCTTGGCCCTCAGAACGGCAGTACCATCTACACGCTGGAGTTTCCAAAACTGCCCAAACTGGTTGTTTTCACGATGCCGTGTACGAAATGCGGTTCAACCGATACATACTCCCGAAATGACGTGACAGCGCTCGTCGCAGATGACCCACCACCGGCAGACTTTGTGGACCAAATGCCACTGGCTTCGGTAAAAAGCATCGATGTTGCTTGAGCCTGCACCGCGCTGTTTGTTGCAGCAAATAAGAAAGCGGCCCAGGATGCAAGGCCTTCGGTGGTCCGTGGTTCTCGCGTCTGTGATTGTACGCCAGCCGCGCGGCACCACGGTAACTTGCTCGGGGCAAGCTGGCGCGAGCACATTGGCCGCATGGCGATTAAGATAAACTGAGTGCACGCACCGAGCGTGTCGCTGATTTCGTGGCGGAATCCCTACGCGAAATAGCCAGTCACTCTTCCTCGTATGGTGCCGAACAGCTGCACGAAGCAGCGGACGCCAAGGCCGCGTCGATGGATCAAACAATGGTCAGGATTTTGGAAACGCCGAAAGGCAGCGACCTCGTCGAGGGTTGGCCAGCGCCGATTGATTGTGTGTGCGACGGCTTTGTGTTTCGCAGCGAAAAGGATATGTGCCCGATTCAAATAAGCGATTTGGAACGGGTGCCCAGCAAGAAAAATATGTGGAGTTTAATTAAATAGCTGCTGCCACATGGCCACTTGGTACTGCGTTATCTGGCTCGACAGAACGAGCGCTTGACCCGCCAACACAAACACCTGACCAATCTTGGATTGCATGAACGCTTTGGCGATTCGATGCCAAAGGATGCCCAGAAATATGACCACAACGTGATGCAAAATCATTAACCTACTCCTTTCAAGAATCCAATGTCTCATTGTATGGGCACCCCTAGTACCCATCTTAAGAATACCAAACCTGCGCGGTGCGCAACGCCTGAAAGTGGGCATCTTGTCGGGGTTCCAGAATCTTACACTCAGCAAAGCCGCGACACCACGGTAACTATTGCGTTCCTTAGCCGGCGGTCACATAATGCGGTTAGAGCGCGCCACTTGCGTGTCGCTCCAGCGTTCGCGCCCACGCTAAAGGGGTGCCCACTTGTACATGTGTAGTGTGCCCCGAAGTAGGATGCACGCATCGACGGTCGTAAGGCCGACTATTCCGTGTCACCCGTCGATATGGAGATGTCGGTACAATTTCTAGACACACGTTTCTAACGCGCGTCTAGCGTACGCATCGCGCGATGCGTTGACCGTGGTCCCTGAAACTGTAATTGTGCCTTTGTAACGTCTGACTCCAACAACCCCAGCTAAAAAATGAAACAACTGATTTCCTCTATCGAGGGAATGACCCGCCTAGTGGTGGCACTTTTTGTGCTTGCCCACTTGGTGAGAATTCTTTGGGTCGTTCTTTCGCGGTAGAGCTACCCTTCGTCGCAACATAGAAACGTAGACAGGCGCGGCCGTCCCGTGACGGTCCCGTCCCTTGCTGCGGGAGCAGCAGGAGAAGTGTGTCGTTGCACTGGCGGCAATGAAAAGGCGGTTCAGGATGCAGGCCGCCTTGATGGTCCGTGGTTCTCGCTGTGCGGCGGTTTTTGGAAGAGGAGTTGTGCCTGCCTAATGCGATTCTTCCTGTCCTAGATCGTGCGCATTGTGTTTCCGTTCTCTCTGGCGTCCACGCGCAACAAGGCAGGCAGTGTCACCTCAAGGGTGTCCCTCTGGGGTGTGACATGCGCTGGTTCAGTCATAGCGTGTCGCACGTCCGTAGAAGCGTCTCCGCAAATGAAAACGCGCAAGTTCGCAAGCTGGTCTTGGTAAAAAAGAACACCCAAACCAGAAGCATTACACCCGATACCGCAAGCGAGGCGATTGCAGGCGGCGATAACTGTACTAAGACCGACCAATCGACAATTTTTCCGCCTGCGCCGAAGAGAACGTGGTCTTTGGCAAGCGCCCACAGCAGGCACGCGATGGCGATGACTATTCCGAGTGGTCTGGCACCCAGTGCGTTCCTGCGAAATCCGTACGCGACGTTGTCCCTGAAGAGCAAATCGAATTTCTTTCCGTCGTCGGGGCGCGTATGATCCAGCAGCCAGCGCGCTCCGGACTGATATGCTTCATCGGCCTTGGCCGGGTCATTTTTCTCCGCGTCCGCGTCGGGGAAAGTGAAATTCAACTTCGTACCCAGAAACGCATGATACCGGCGCTTGGACACTGAATCGATGATGCCGTCGCGATGACGAAGTAGCTGCGTGGTCGGCTTTCCGCCCCACTCCCGGTAAAATTTGTCCTCCAGGCGTTTTCCCATTTCGCGACAGATATTCGTCATCAGGAACAATCCGCCGCAGGACACGGCGATGGTGACCGCTCCCGTTAAGGCCGATGCATTCGGTGCGTACAACAGCGCCACAAGGGCCAGGAGCGGCAGCAGACACAGAAGCGCCGGATATAGCCGGGCCTGCCGGTCATATGGGTCTGTCACCTTTGCGACGATGTCGTCCAGTGTCATCGGATATTAGAGCGCCTTCTCAGCCGGGGCAAAGTGCTGCACCAGGTGTGTGTGAAAATCGTCACCGATCCGCCGCGTAAGCAGACATTTACCTTCCTCGGCGATGGTGCAAAACACGTGTTTGGCTACCTGCTGGTACGCCTGCACAGCCACTCCATACGGGTGGCCGTAGGAATTATCCACGCCTGCGCTGATGAGCACCGTATTGGGGTTGACCAAGAGAAGCGTTTTCGCATTGAGCCCGGTGCGTGCTCCGTGGTGGGGAGCGGCCATCACCTCGGAATCTAGGTACTTGCCGAAATAGCGATTGATGCTGTCCCACCGATCGCTCTCCGTGTCGCCGGTAATCAGGTAGCTGAAGCCGTTCTGATCCAGTCCAACCAGCTTGAGAACGATGCTGCTGTTGTTCGAGCTGTCCATGTCGTCCATGTGTGGCGAGAACAGTTCAAACGTGAAGCAGGAGGCGAGCCCCGTTAGGTTTCGCGACTCGACTCGATCCACGCGCACTGATTCGCGCAAAAGCGGCCGGGACGTGTTAGAGCGCCTTTTTTCGTGGCGCGTGATGGTGGCGAACACATCGCCCGCCGCATCCGTGTCTTTGAAAACTTTCGGGTACATGACCCAGTTCGGCTGGTATCGAGTGATGATGGATTCCACGCCCGCCGGGCACGCATGGTCCTTGTCGAGGCCGGTCAGGATCAATCCGCGAACATTGCTCTTCGCGAGGTAGTGATCGAGGCTCTTCTCAATTTGCTCAGATGTAACGTCGTCGCACTCCGGCATGTGCGCGTCAACAATGACGGCCTCGTTTCCGGCCCGAACTGCGGCCAAAGACCCCTGCCCTACGTAAAGCGTGAAAATGTCCATAGACACTCCTCTCTCAAGCGGAAAAATCGACTCGGTGCATGTCCCCGTGTTGCCGGTAAAGCGCACGATTGCAGCTTCGCTCGGTCGTGATCAACGCCGCGCGGGCCGAGGGAAACTCGACGTTGGCTATCTCTTCGGCCAGGTCCTTGAGGGCGGCCGGTGGCTCGCGCAACGTCACGGTATATGTAGGATTAGCCGCTGCTGAGTCTTCAAGCAGGACAACCTCTACTTTGCTGCCGTCCAGAAGTTCGAGAGGACCGCGCCAGTACATTCCGAGCTTGGCGGTGGAGAACGGACGGACTCCCCGATAAAACTCACTCAGAATGTCGCTGTCGTACGTGCGGCTGGGATTAGCGCGCAGTTCGTGTTTCGGATGGCTGTCACGCTTGTCGCGGGGATGTTCCGCACGCTCCGGCCAGACCAAAGGCGTGTCTACGATTTCAACTTGATCGCGACGCAGTTCATAAATACGTTCATCCCCGCGCCGGAAGATGTAGTGCTTCACGGTGTAACGGCCCAACGGGTCCGAGGACCTGCGCTTGGCGGTTACAAGGAGCGCATAGAAGAACGGCGCGTTGTGGCTGCGATGGTTTACGGTGCGAAAGTAGGTCTCGATGTCTCCGTCGCTGAGATGCTGCAAGCCGTTGACATGGTGGGTATGCCAGTTTCCGAGGTGTTCGATTTCCGGATGATGGTCCTCGATCTTCCGGAACACCCGTTCCTGGTACTCGCCATCCTGAAAGAAACTAACCGCCGACCGGCGCGCCTGCGGCCCCGCTTCGATAATGCCGGTGACCTGGAGGGCGAGTTTTCCTCGGTGTTCCTCGAATGTGCCGATAACGCGTCCGCCGGTCTCGTCCTGGTGGAATCCGTCACATTCATCAAAAGCCGTTATAAGGGCAGCTTTTGGTATTGAAAGACGTATCTTGTCGGTGCTGTGGAATTTCATTCAGAATCTCCGTTGGTGCAGATCAGGCATCCCTGCTGGCGATGAACCTGGATGCGCTGCAGTTCAAAGTGCTTGGTGAAGGGATGGATGGGGCGATTTCCCCATACGAGATAGTTCTTTTCAATCGGCGGCAGGAATTTCGGCCGCTCCGGGAGCGTGCGCGCAATGGCGTCGAGCACGAACCGCGTGTGAAATGCCGTGATGAAAGCAATATCCACATTCAGGCCCGGCGAATCCTTGATCTCGGGGATCTCAAGGCCATACATTTTTTGGCGCTCCTCGTCGGAAACAAGGTCGATCTCGCGGACACCATCGCGATACGGGAGGCGCTCAAGAACGCTTTCAAGGCAAGCCAGACAACCGCTCTCTCCCGGACGGTAGCTGAATACCTCGCCGCCGATGCCTCTCGTAAACACTTTGCCGATGACGAAGGCGGTTTTCGCGTCCACGCACAACTGATTCAGACGGTAGCGGGTGTGGTCGTTGTCTGTGGCAAGCACAACGACGCTGCTCCGGCGAACGTGATCGACGAGATCAGGGCAGGTCATCAGATCGGTATCATGCCGCTCTATTTCAAGCGCGGGATTACGGTCGAGGAGCACGTCGGCCACCGCGTCCACCTTGCGTTGTCCGAGATAACGCCGCCCGCACACATGGCGGATGACGTTCTCGGCTCCAAGTATGTCGGAGTCGAACAAGGCGAACTTGCGGATACCGGACATTGCCAGTTGCAGGGCGACCTGTCCGCCGCCCGAACCGCAGCCGGCAATAAGCACGCGCGCCTCACCAAGTAACCCGACATCGAACAAAGGCGCGATGCGCGCAAAAAGCTGATCATCACTCATTCGGCAATTCCTCCTGCTTCGGCCATTGGCCGTCCTTTCGCCAGCTTTCATAGTTGCGGAGCCACTGCCGGGCGAGTTTCAAAGTTGAGAGCACCGTATGTTTGCCAGGATTCCAGCCGGTCATGACGCCATAGAGACAAAGTGCGCCGTCCGCCCAGCGATGGGGCGCGCCTTCGCCGATGGTATTGGCGTAAACGCGGGGGCAATTGTTGGGATAGCCGTGAGGCAGCAGGACGACAATCTCCACGGATGTTCCGTCGTCGAGTTTGCCCGGAAACCGAAACGACAGCTCTTTTCCTTCGGTGAAGCTGGTCGAAGGTTCTTCACCCTGCCCTACCAGCTGTTCAATTTCGTCGGCGATTCTCGCGGGAGGAATATCCGGAAGCAAAACCGATAACGGCACCAGACATGCCTTCCGTTGACCACTGCGTTCGATAATGAACGCTTCACCTTTGTCCGCCACGCGATCTAGAATCTCGCCGGGGCGAGTCCGAAGTTCCGTCATCGAAAGCAACCCAAAATCCAGAGGCATTAGTGTGGTACCTCCGCTCCGGGCCAGTGACCGCCATTCGAGACCCAGCAATCGTATTTATTGAGCCATTTGGCGACGCGGCCAAGTACGAAGGTCAGGGTGTGACGCCCCGGATTCCACATATTCGGGTGAAGGAAACAAATGTATCCGTCTTTGTACATGTGATTGTTGTGGGTCGGCCGCAGCGTCGGGTTCGTAACCAAGACCTTGGGCATGCTGCTGGGGTAGTCAGAAAAATAGATAGCGAGGAAATAGGTCTTGCCCGAAGAGGTCTGCATTGCCGCTTTCACATAGACCCCGCCGTCGCTGGTCGGGTGAGCTTCAACGAACGCAAAGTGCAGGGCGGCCTGTGCCACTTCCCTCCGGATGCGCAGGATATCCATTGCCATGCGGCTTCTCCTTACCGTTCCCCGTACTCGCCGCCGAGGTCCTCCCGCATAGTCAGGGGCTTGCGGCCTCCTAACTCTTGCGCTGAGGTGCCGCCTTTGGCCCGGACTTCTCCGTTTGGCAGGATCTCGAGCTCCACCTGCTCTTCGTTTTCAAGGATTGCCTCCAGCTGGGCAATAGTCGGTCGAGCCATGAACCCCTCCTAGTCGTGCGGTCGTGCGATTGCACGACTACTTATATCAGGTCGATCCCTAGGCGTCAATGGGCTCTCTGACGGACGACGCCACCGGGACGGAATAGCGTCTAATTACGGTGGGGATGGCCGAGGGGCTGAGGAGCCCCTATCCTTATAAGGTTGCGCGGGCGTGGCCTACTTGCCTGCCTCAACCTCTTCGGCTCGGTTGAGACCGACGAATGCAAGCTTCGGCGGGAGACCATTTATCTGCTCAACGTGGCCAGCTTGCTGCCGGGCTCGGTTTCAATCACCGCCTTCCCAAGCTGCCATGAGGCATGATATGTTAGCTGACTGACTGTCGGTCAGTCGATATAGAAAGAAACAGATCTGACTTTGCAATCCCGCGTGCTTCACCTGTGCGAAGTCCTGAGATGCATCCTCGATCCAACAAGAGACTGACGGTACTCTACTTTCGCATCATCATCAATCGTTGCGAAAGCTCATGATTCGTGTGATAAAAAACCTCGGGTGCCTCCACATCTCCAACAATTCGATCGTTGTAAACCACGAACCGCTTCTTGATTTTCTGTTCGCCGTGATTGATCACGAGCTGAAATTTGGCCGTAACGATTGCGGCCGGAGACCCTTTGACTTCGAATGGAGAAGAGAAGTCTATCAACCTGATTAAGCCCAGCGAATTTCCCGCGGCAAAACTGCGAAACTCGCGATGTTCTCCCAGAGTCTCCGACTGAAAATCCGTGATCGATATTTCGTTCTCCGGAATTGACATGAATTCGCCGTTAACCTTGAGTTTGTACGAAGCTCCTTCCTTCATCTGCGCCAAAAGCAAGGAAGGATGGATCGGATTTGCCGGCTTGTCCGGGGTCGCTTCCAGCCATTGTCCGCCCGTCTCGAATACGATCTCGTTATTCCCGCACCAAACGAATGCCGTCGGTGCACGAACTGTCAGGCCCGTATCGCGAGCGACGGCGGAGATAAAGTCTGCGCCCGAGGTGTCCGCTGCCACGTCACAGCCCAGCAGGGTCAGTTGCTTGAATTTCCCTTTGAGGGATTGAGCCATCGGTTTCCAGAGCCCCTCATTGTCCAGGGCCATGTAGGTCGTCTGACTTCCACGGCATTGCATTCCGCCTCCGGTGCAAATCTGGCCAGTGTCACCGTGACCAGAAATAACCGCCGTGCCCGGCTGGTTCGTTTGCTGTAACAAATTTGTATGCGCTTCCGGCGTGTCGTTATTCCTATAGTCCGGAGCGAGCACCGCTTTAGCGCACTCTAGGAACCCGTTATCCGGACCAGTCTCAAGCGTCTCAGGTTTTCCGAACACGGAACCTTGCGTTGCAATCGGCGGGCCCGTTTGCGCGACGGCCGCAGACCACAGAACCAATAGAGCTTCCGCCAGAAAGAAAACGTCTCTCTTTCTTGTCAAGGGTTCCTCCCGTTTCCTCTATTCTAGAAGTTCGACGACTTTCCGATTTTGGGTCCACTCCATTTTGAAAAGGTATACATCTTCCAGAGCAACCCTCCATCAACGTAACTACCATCCTTGTTCATTAGCGTAAACGAAACGGCTGCACCCCCGTTATAGGAAGGCCGCCACGTCGGCAAGATTAGCTCCCAGAGGAACCAGTGAGTTGTCTTAGTATCTCCACCCGCTCCATCCACCGAATAGTTCAGAATCTCATAGTCATCGCCCAGAGATTTCACTAGTGCCTGGCCTTTAATGACCGTCGCCAATAATGAGCCGTCCGCCGTAGGAGAAGCCAGCGAGGTGCGGAAATTGGCGAAAAGCGCGTCCATATCCTTTCTCTTGGCGGGATCGACAATGACGAAGCGTGCCGCATCAAGCTCGTTGAGGAGATCCGAGATCGCCTTCGCCGCTGCGGGCAAATCGCCCGGATTCTGCGATGACCACACCGCGACGGATCCGCCCTTCGTGCCTTTACTATCGTCGTGAAGACTGGCTGTCAAAAGGTTGACCATCGATGTGGCGCTAGGCTGAAAAGTCTGATTGGTATAGGTGGCGCTCGACTTAACCGCGGTGATCAAGCTGGCAGCCGCGCTCATATATTCATTCGGGGCACCACCCATCACGAAGCCTGCTTGAATGTGCTTGTAGCCATCCAAGAGCGCTGCGCGCGTTAGCAGGAAAGATTGTAGCGAGGTAATCTCAGTCACACCGTTGATGTCCTGCATAAAAATTCGTTTCGGAGCATTCTTCGTGGTGCCGCCGTTCAATCGAATCCGCTTGCTGAGTTCATCCGCGATATCCGAAAGTGTCTGATAAACGATAATCTGGTTTTCCACAGTGGCTGTCCCCGAAGGCCCGGTGGGCGCTGCCGGAGCCGTCGGTGTTATCGGCGGGGTCTGCGCAAAAGCCTTGTCATTGTTGGACAGGATCAGCAAGTAAACTGCCAGAAGGAAAGCAAACGAGACACTTAGTGTCGCTAGCTGAAAGTTGCGGCGACCAGAACTAACCATGAGACTCACCTCCTATTGAAACTACATTCCTGAGGCGGGGCCCGATGTCCGCCGAAGCCTGTTTGGCTGCGGCATCTGTTACAAACCGTTTCATCTTTGGCGGAGTGTACCTCAAGCCACTTGGGGAATAAGTAGCCTAGTGTCTGAATCATATCACCTAAAGCTCTTCAACGCATGGCAATAGGTTGATGTTCAATCGCGCCAGCCCCCACAGATGGACGAACTTTGGCGCGTATGGCAACTACGGGAACGGTGGAAACTACGGCAACCCAGGGAACCACAGGAGCATTGGGACAGTTGGCGGCTATGACGATATCGCGGCGGATTGGTTGTGGTGACCGCTAAGGCCCGCATTGCCTACTTTTGCGACAGAACTACTCGTCCTCCGCTTGCTCGTCACCCGCGAGAGCTTGACCTTCCCACTTCGCACAAACAGCTTCAACGTCGGGCATAGGCGCTTCACCTGTCCAGCTTTTGTAAAACTGTGGGTTCTTGCTTCGCGGTGTCGGATCGGCCTCGCGCATTTCGACCAGAACGGGTGCCTGAACACATTCACCGAGGACAAGCGCACTGCGCGGGGCAAGCGCAGGCAGCTGATCGAGAAGCTGGCCGTAGATACCAGGAACGATCTCCCGGAAGTAGCGCAAATCTTCCGGATTCTGAAGCCGGTGAACGATGAAGCTGTTGCACTGCGACAGCACCGTCTTTGATAATTCGCTAGGCCGCTGCGAAGCGACCACAAGACCGAGACCGAACTTTCGCCCCTCCCGTGCTATGCGTTCAAAAACCTGTTTGGAAATCGAGTCCTCTTCAGACTTGCGACCCTCTCGAATGTAGTTCTGGGCTTCCTCAAGGACAAGGATCACGGGAAACTCGCCGCGACCCACGCCACTCACCGGATCGCTTAGCCGCTGGAGAAACTCGTGAATCAGACGGCCGATCAACGCAGTGACGTTTTCCAGTACCTCCGAGGCAAGCAAACTTAAATCGACGATGACAACATTTGCAGTATCGGCGTCGTTCCGCTGTCGGTCATAAAATGGCAAGACTTCGTCCGCTAGGACCCCCGTCTCCGTCAGCTCGGCTTCAGCGCTCGACTCAAGGCCAATAACGTCCCGCAGGAATGTCGCCAAGCCGTGCCGCACGGTCGGCCACTCCTCCGAGCACGGCCCAAAGAGAAACTCGAAGCGAGAGTCTTCGAGTAATCGATATATCCGCGTCAACATCGTTGAGCAATTGTCACGGGCACGCGCGCTGTTCGACTGATCGCGTGACATCGCTGTTTCCAAATGGCGATAACGGAAGGCCGTTTTGCCAAAATAGGACGGCCGATCTGCCGAGCTAGAACCACCTTCCATCCCGGAGATAGGAACCGCGGCCAGGCTCGAAATCAGACCGCTCAGCATACCTTCTGCCTGCTGCCGCTGAGCCATGTTCAGTGGATCATAGCTCTGCCCCTGACGCCCGGCTGCGGCCTTCACTTGCTGGAAGGTCGTGCTGGGCGCCACCGCTTGCAGAGATGGGTATTGGTCAAGAAGATCCTGAAGGGCGCCCTGATTCTGGACGCTTGCGAGCGCCGATACAACGCCATCGCATATAACATTAATGGTGTTTCTGTCCTGCCATGTTCCTGTCGCCGTGAGAGCCAGAACCCGGCGACACTCCTGCATGAGTGTATCCCGGAGAAATGTCCATTGCGGTCCTGCCCCCTCCTGCCGAGCCAGGGTAAGAGCATTGAGCAGAACCGGGCGTTGGACTCCGGGTGCCGCACGGAACAACCTCACAAAATCGTCTGAATCCATGAACCAATATGGAATTGTCAACCGCTCAGGTTCGGTGGAATCGGTTGGGATATACAAGGTTCGCCGGTCAGGAATTGCATTCTTGTAAGGGCCGTCGCCGTTCCTTTTCTGAAACGCGGCCCGATATTCACCATTGGTATCGAGAATCACGATTCGCGTGCGCTTAACGTCATCTCTAGAGATGATGGATTGGAGGATCGTAGCGATCGAACATGATTTACCCGATCCGGTGCTACCTATGATGGCCGCGTGCTTGCCGAATAGAGCGTCTGGGTCGACATAAATTTTGTAGTCGGGAAAGACTACTGATTTCCCGATATGGACACAGTAGCCGGGATTCTCCGGATCGATGTCAGCCCCTTTGCGACCCCTGCCAAAGATCGCGTCAAGGTCCCCTCTCGTCGTGAGGAACACCTTGGAGTCGAGCACTGGAAACAGATTGATACCTTGCCGAAAGTCGGCGTCGGAAATAGAGCCGATCATCGTTGCCTTCATGAGGCGGCGCGTGGAAGGAAGAGAAACCATCATCTTGTCGGCCTGTAACTCGTTCTCCTCGCTCATGACTACTCGCGTCACCATGCCGACAATGCGATGCGACCCCACAGGGATGATGATGTAGGAATTGATGCGCCCGACTTCTATGGTCCCTTCATAGGTCGAGCGTGTTAGGGCCTTCAAGTCCCGGTTCAGCTCGACCGTAACTTGCGCGGTATCCACCGCAACCACTCTCCCGATTTCGTGTTCAGTCGTCACCGGGATTCTCCGGGACCGCATTGTCAGGTTGTGCATCGGCGCCCAAGGCCTTGTAGGTCTTCATGACCTTGGCGGTTATCTCCTCTTCCTGCAAGTCGGGCAGCAGCCTTTCAACAAAGTGCTCGAAAGTGCCGAGTCGCCATCCGCCCACCAGCCAGACCCTTTCATCACCAAGCTGCTTCAGGTGGCTCACAAAATCGCTTTTTGGCGCCGGGTCAACGACAACAAGACTGAAGCTGGGGATAGCAAGCGCCTGGCGAATTATGGCGTTCACATGTTCATCTCCGAAGCCGTACCCGATGACGAAGAGTACCGACTGCGGCTGCGCAATTGCGGAACCAAAGCGGCGAAACAACTCCGAATAGGGCAAACCGAGCGCCTGCCCATACTTGAGTGGCGACGGGTAAATTTGTACGTCATCCTCAGGGGCCTCTTGTTTGTAAAAGGTGGCGTAGAGACCGTAAGGGTTTTCCCAATCAGCGGCACAACGATGCCATGTGATCGACCCGTGAAGTTTGTAGAGATGGAGGGCACGGTCGAAGCGATGAACGCGGCCCTCCGTTGTCTGGGCGGGAAAGTAGAAATCCAGATCGTAGGATTCCGGACGAAATATCCGGCGGAGGGTTCCTACAAAACCATCCACCAAGACGGCACCTTCAGCGTCAGCAGCTTTCTCGATTAGAGTGTCGTAGTTAAGCGTGAACAAATTAGCGCGGCGTAGGTTGAGGGGGCGCGTGAGGATTTTCTTGATGAGGCGACGGTGGTCCGTGAGCGAGTCTTCCTTGCCGTTAACTGGGAGATTGGTCAATGAGGTCAAGCTGCGGTTTATTTCTCGAATCAGACGACCAACGCACCCCTCAGACATGTCCAAGGTGACATCTTCGCCAAGGTTAAGCGTTGCGCTTGGTGCAAACTCCCGCATGCCCGCCAGCCAAATGTGAAGCCTACTCAGATAGTCTTCAAGGTTGCAGGGTATCTTGGGGACCTGTGCCAGGTCTCCAGTCAGGGCCTGCCGGCGTTCCGTAAGATCGAAAGCCTGACCAGATAGCGCGGAGACCGTCTCATAGAGCAGCGACAGCCAGCTTGTGTCTTCACCCTCCTCGGCTGCCTGGCCCTTTTTGTGAAGTGCTTTTTCGAGTTCCAGCGGAATTGATGCGAGCCCGATCCCGCCTGCCTTCATCGAAGCACCCGCGCCAATCAAGAGCGAGACGTTGTCGGTCTTGAGCAGCGTGCCGACACGAACACGCGTCTCTTTCAGTTTCTCGCTGAGGACACCCTCCGCTTTCTTCTTCGTCTCGGCGTCGACAGAAGAAAGATCGACAATCAGTTCTGGGCTGAGAACTTCGGTCCCGCCAATCTTCAGGTAGTAATTGTCGGTCACTGTGCGATCTTCACTTCCGGCAGGATATTCTCTTCGGAATCTTCGGTCGGCGCCGCGATCGAAACACCGTCAACGAGCATCGATGGCATCGGTCTTTTGGTTCTTACCCCCAAACTCCGAATGCGTTCTCCGACCGAGAGCGCATTGCCTTTCCCTGTCGAGAGCCGCCTTACTGCCTCGTTGTGAGCGTGCAACGCGCCTGTGATCTTCTCGGCGACGCCGTTCAGATCAAGGAGGCTCATGGTCACTTTATCGCACAAGTCGCCGGCAAGACGCGCAATTTCCTGCGCGTTTTGACCTTGCAATTCATAGCGCCAAATCGAGGCGACAGTCCGCATCGTCATAAGCAGTGTGGGGGGGCCAACAATCACGACGTGGCGGTCCCATGCATAGACGAAAAGCTCGGGCTCTCTGGTTAGTGCGGCGGCCAGCGCGCCCTCGATCGGGATGAACATCAGGGCGCAGTCGTGTGCTTGTAGTTTTTCGTTCTCCTGGTAGCGTTTGCCAGCAAGGTCATCGATATGACCTTTCATGTCCTTTACGAACTGGTCAGCGCAGATGGCGCTTTCCGCTTCGCCGTTCGCTGCAATCAGTCGCTCATAGGACGCAAGAGGGACCTTTGAATCAATGATCATGGTCCGCTGCTCTGGAAGCTTTATGATGATGTCCGGTCTTTGAGCTCCGCCGGATTCGCTCTTAAGGCCCAATCCGCGCCCTTGCGAGATATATTCTCTGCCCTCGGTAAGGCCCGCTGCTTCGAGAATGCGCTCCAAGGCGAGTTCGCCCCAGCGACCGAGGAGTTGAGAATCGCCCCTCAGCGCCTTTGCGAGTCCGTCCGCTTGGTTGCCAATCGTATGGCTAGTTTCGAGAATGAGCTTGATCTGCTCTTTGAGCGAGAGGACTTCGCGGTTTTCTGCCGTGTACGTGGTTTCTACCTTCGTCTGAAAGTCTTGAATTCGTTGGCGTAGCGGTTCGAGAATAGCGGACAATTCCTTTTGTGAATTCGATGAAAGCTCGGTGGCATTGGTCTTGAGGATGCGATTTGCGATGTTCTCGAATTCGGCCGTCAGTTGCTTCTGCTGGTCCGCAAGTTGCGCCGCCAGCGTTTCGATTCTATTGGTGAGAGCAGTCTCCCGTTCGGTGAGGCGTGCGACTTCGGCTGCTGCCGTCTTGGCCTCGTTCGCGGCTTCCTCGCGCTGAACCTCAAGAGCGGTAGTTTGGTTCGTCTGTTCTTCGGTTTGCTTCGTCAGGCTGGCAACACGCTCGATCAGTCGCGCAACTTCGGTTTCCGCCGCTTTAGCCTCACTCGCGGCCGTCTCGCGCTGAGCTTCTATCAAGGTGATCTGCTTGGCCTGTTCTTCGTTCTGTTTCGTGAGGCCCGCAACGCGCTCCGTCAGTCGAGCAACCTCCTCCCCTGCCGTTCTTACTTCGTCGGTGGCGGCCTTGCGTTCGGCATCGAGTTGATCTCCCCGGCTCCGAACTGCAATGCCTTCCTGGTTGAGCCGGGCGACCTCCGTTTGAGCCATGGTCAGTGCATCTCGGTCACGTGCGCGAACCGCTGGCCAGACATATCGTCCAAGCACGATGCCCAAAGCGGCAGCCAGCACACCAATGGTTATGAGAACTGCAACGTCCATATGGTTTACTCCAATTCAACCTTTGAGTGTACGCCGCAATTAATATCCGCATCACTCATTCCTGCGCCGTCGAAAAGCGGCTAGTGCGCCCGCAGCGCACACTAGCATGTCGCCGTGGGCTGCTACGCCGGTAACGGGGTGAGCTTTCGCGAAAACCGCCTCAATGGGCTTGCCGCTTGCGCCGTGCCGTTTTTCTTAGGCGTGGTAAACGTGAGTTCGAATCGAAGGTAAATAAGAAGGCAACGGGAACACCAAGCCCCCTGGCCATCGACTCGATCTTCTCGAAGGACGGGGAATTTCTGCCACGTTCAATTAGGCTGAGAAAGTCGACAGACATACCTACCATTTCGGCAAAATCTTCCTGGCTCTTCCCCAGATCATGACGAATCTGGAGCACTCGCAGACCGAATTGCTTTCGGAGGCTATTCAAAATTCGACTTGCAACCTGCCGAAAGTGTGGCGTAATCTCGTTCCGGGTACCACCGAACGAGATTACGGGTGAAGGCTCTAGCTAACGTGCTAGTTCAAATCGGTTTCTTGTCTGTGGGAGATGTCTCTATTTGTTCGAATACGAAGAGTTCATGAACGGGGATACTGAGCTGAGTTGAGAACACCTCGATGTTCTCAAAGGATGGAACATTGATTCCGCGTTCGATAAGACTAAGGAAGTCGACAGAGATACCGAGCAGTTCAGAGAACTCCTCTTGGCTCATCTTTTTCGCCAAGCGGATCGTCTTGAGGCGGTTGCCGAATTTCTCGCGAAGGCCCGACAAATATTGCACCTGTGGGCTGACTCTCGCTCATGGCTTCTTCGCATACCACCGAATGAGATTACGGGTCCCCTCGCGGATCAAACATGAATTGCGAATGCACATGCCGTAAGGACGAAGAGAAAAAGACGAAGAAGGCATTCGAGGTAAGACTGAGTCCACCCCGAGGATGTGCTTTGTAAGTTAGTGAAACTGAAACGTTTCCATGTGGGGCGGTGCGTGCCAAATCGATCCTCACGGTTCAATGAGCAGGCCGACCTCATGGAATCAAGTTAGTTAACAGGGAAGTCCCAAATGCTGGGCAATTGAGCCCACGGGTTTAAGTTTCATGGACGCTTCCGTCACAATTCGTTTGGCAGGGCTGGCCATCCCCAATCGGGACGGCCACGCCGCCAGTTCTCCCGTTGCAACCCCGGCTCAGGAAGTTCAAATCCCGGACGAAGCCTTGATGGCTCAGATTTGCGACGGGAGCAGGGAAGCGCTGGCTGTTCTGTTCCGGCGCTACGCCCGTCTGGTAAGGACTGTAGCAATGCGCATCCTGCGCGACGATTCGGAAGCGGATGACTTGCTTCAGGACGTATTTCTTTTTGTCCATCGCAACTGTTCCATATTCGATTCGTCAAGAGCTGGGCTGCGCTCCTGGATCGTTCAGATGACCTATCACCGCGCGATCGACCGCAGACGCTACCTCAATTCGCGCCACTTCTACACGCGGCTGGACCTGGATGGTGTCGCGGATTTGCTGGACACACGCTCGGAGAGCAGGGAAGACAAAGCTTCTTTCATTTCGTTGGTCGGAAATACGACCATCCATGGACTTCTCGACACCCTCACTGAAGACCAGCGTAATACTTTGAGTCTGCATTTCTTCGAGGGCTACACCTTCGCCGAGATTGCCGCCAAGCTGGATCAATCTTTGGGAAACATTCGCAATCATTACTATCGAGGCTTGGACAAACTGCGGAAGCAGATGTTTCCAGGCAAATTGCCGGGCCGTAACGGATGTGGTAGAAAGTGACTCTCAAGCTAGGAGCCGGGGCGTTGTCGCGAGCACCTCATGACGAGTTCCTTGAGCTCTGTGCCATCTCAACTTCGGGTGAGCTGACCGGTGAAGAGCACAAGCGGCTGCAGGAGCATCTGGCTGTTTGTCCCGCTTGCAGGGAAGCCATGAAGCAGTATGAGGCTGTCGTAAGCGAGACCATTCCTGCGGTGGCGCCGGAACCAGAGAATCTCGAATCCGATCCGTCATGGTCGCAAGAGCAGGCGGAAGCGTCCCTCTTCGAGCGGCTGACCTTGGAGGAAGAAGTGGGCACGGATCGAGGGGGGGCTGAGGGGGATCCTGCCTCGAAACCTATTGGCAAGGTCCCCCTGTCAGCCAGCCAAACGACGTGGCGCAACGTGTGGACGCTTTACGCCGCCGGCATTCTGCTCATCATCGCTCTGGGTGTTTCTGCCTATCAGGTTGGCATCCGGCGGGGTGTAAAGACTGCCGCGGTCACGCCTCCAACCAGCCAAAGAAATCCAGCAGCTCTCGAACAGCAAGTTAGTGATGTTGGGCACGAACGCGAGATTTTACGCGTGCAGATCGCACAACGCGACAAGGAGATCACCTCGCTCCGGCACGAACTGGAGCGGCAGTCCGCAGAGATGGGCCGAATGAGATCCACCCAAGATCAACTGGAAACCGATCTCGACAATAGGCAGGCAGGCAGGCAGGATCTCCTTCAACAGCGATCTGACTTGAGTCAAAAGCTCGAAGCTGCGGAAGTCAAAACTCAAGGACTGCAGGACAAGCTGGATTCGCTCGAACGTCAGTTTTCCCAGGACAAACAGCGCGCCACTGCGCTCGAAGCGAAGGTGAGCGATCTCACGGGCTTATTGCATGATCGTGAAACTGCACTCGATCAGCAGCAAGAGTTGCTCGCTCACGACCGCGACATCCGGGACCTGATGGGCGCCCGAGATCTCTATGTCGCGGAAGTATACGACGTTGAGCGCACCGGAGAGACGAAGAAGCCTTATGGCCGCGTGTTCTACACGAAAGGGAAGTCGTTGATTTTTTACGCCTACGATCTGGACCAGCAGGCCGGTGTAAAGAAAGCCAGCACCTTCCAGGCATGGGGTCGGCGCGGGCCTGACCGGCAACAGGCGCTCAATCTGGGCGTTTTCTATGTGGACAACGCTTCCAACAGACGGTGGGTCTTAAGGTTCGACGATCCCAAGGTGCTGGCACAAATTGACGCGGTATTTGTGACCATCGAGCCTAATGGCGGGAGCCGCAAGCCGAGCAATAAGCCTCTATTGTTTGCCTACCTCCGCATTGATCCGAATCACCCTTAGGTGCTCGGAAAACCGACCACGGCCTTTTCACGGCAGCAATCCGAAAAAATGATTGATACAAATGTGCGGGGGCGTCCGTAAACCGTTATGAGTCCGTATGAATCTGCGCGAGCCAGGAGCTGCCCTAATGAGATTACTCTTCCGCCTTCCCCTCTTGTTCTTGATCGTATTTCTCATTAGGGCTGCGGTTGGACAGTCTCCCAATGGCACGATCAGTGGTTTGGTACTGGATCCGTCTGGACGTGCCATCGCCGAAGCGGAACTTCTAATCGTTAACGACGTCACGGGCATCAGGTACCCGGGCGCAACGAACGGTGAAGGCATCTACGCCGTTCCCAACCTCCCTCCAGGACCATATCGAATTCAGGTATCGAAAGTTGGATTCAAAACCCTGATCAAACCGGATATCACCCTCAATGTTCAGGATGCGCTGGCGGTGAACTTCACACTGCCAATCGGCGCCGCGTCGGAGACGGTGACGGTGGAGGGTGGCGCGCCGATGGTCAACACTACCGATGGGTCTGTGAGCACGGTCGTCGATCAGAACTACGTGAAAAACATGCCCCTCAACGGGCGCAGTTTTCAAGATTTGATCCTGCTCACCCCGGGTTCGGTCACGCAGTCGCCTCAAAACAGTCCCAACTCGCTCCTTGGGCAGACCGGAGAATTCAGCGTAAACGGGCAGCGTCCGGAATCAAACTACTACACGGTAGACGGAGTGAGCGCAAACGTGGGGGCGGCTCCCGGAGCTTTTATGGTTGAGTGGGCAGGGGCGAGCGGTTCGGTGCCTGCTGCCACGGCGTTGGGAACCACTCAAGGCTTAGTCTCCGTGGACGATCTCCAGGAATTTCGCGTGCAGAGTTCAACCTATTCGGCAGAGTTCGGGCGAAACCCCGGGGGTCAGTTCTCTTTTGAAACAAAATCGGGCACGAAACGATGGCACGGTACGGCATACGACTACCTTCGCAATGGCGTTTTCGACGCCAATGACTGGTTTAGTAACTACTTAGCGGTAAATCAGCCGGCAGTGCGGCAGAATGATTTTGGTGGAACATTCGGCGGACCACTCCGTATTCCACGAATCTACGACTCAAAGGACAAGACTTTCTTCTTCGTTTCCTATGAGGGCCTACGCTTGGTTCAGCCGCAAGCGGGAACTGTTAATGACGTTCCGGACGCCGGCCTGCGCGCAAACACTCCCGCTCCTCTCCAGCAGGCATTGAATGCGTTCCCGCTTCCTAACGGCCCCGATCTCGGCAGTGGAATTGCAGAGTTTATCGGAAGTTGGTCCAACCCCAGTTCGCTGAATTCCACCAGTGTTCGCCTCGATCACACGCCGAATAGCAAACTGGGATTCTTCTTGCGGTTTGGTGACACTCCTTCACGGTCAGACAACCGGGTGACCGGTGCATTCGCTACCCCATCCATGCTGAAAACCTCGGAACTCACTTCACGCACGTACACTGCCGGCGTGAATTTCGCGCCGAACAGCCACGTCAGCAACGAATTGCGTTTCAATTACAGCTCGAATCGCGTCGTAAGCCAGGTGACGATCGATAGCTTTGGCGGCAGCACGCCTGTCGATCTCGCACAGCTCGCTGGGCTAAGCGTCGATGCCAACCCTTCAATCGTCCTGCTCTACAGTGGGTTTGGAATCGCGCTGGGACAGCCGCTGCAGTCGGCAACTCAGCGGCAGTGGAATTTCGTGGACACCGTAAGCTTCTCCTATGGACGTCACCAACTGAAGTTCGGCGCGGACTATCGGAGACTATCGCCCGTTGCCGCTCCATTTAATCCGCTCTCGGAATATCTCTACTTAAGCGAGTCCAGTGTTGAATCCAATAGTGCGCTTGCGGTCGCAGAGAGTTTCGCCGCGGCCTATCCTCTGTATCAGAACTTTTCGGCATTCGCCCAAGATGAATGGAGAGAATCGCAGCGGTTCAACCTGTCGCTCGGGCTGCGCTGGGAGCTAAATCCTGCGCCCGGTGTGACGAAAGGACTAAAACCTTACACCATCCAGGGATCCACTCCCAGCACATGGACGCTGGCTCCCCAAGGCACCCCTCTTTGGCAAACGACTTGGTATAACTTCGCGCCTCGCGTCGGCATGGCTTACAAAGTACATGAAGGTCCTGGGAGCGAAACCGTCTTGCGCGGTGGTGCAGGCGTGTTCTTCGATACTGGCCAGCAGATGGGGTCACTTGGATACGAAGGACCGGGCTTCGGCGCTCAGAGCATTTTGCCGGGCTCTTCGTTCCCAATTTCTCCTTCCTTGGCGACACCGGCCATCGTAAATCCGCCGGTTGCGCCTTACAACGCTCCCGTCGGCGGCTTTCCACGACACTTGCAACTTCCCTACACGATTCAGTGGAACGCGACCCTTGATCAAGCGCTCGGCAAAGCACAGGCACTTACGTTATCCTACGTCGGCTCCCATGCGGCGCGGTTGCTGCAGGAGAATGAGTTTTCCGGAAGCGTCATCGGTAATCCGAACGCAAGCAGTTTCTTTCTTTTCGAGAATGGGTTGACCTCTGATTACGATGCGCTACAACTTCAATTCCGGCGCAGGTTGAGCCAGGGCCTGACAACGCTAGCCTCCTATACTTGGTCTCACTGCATTGACTATGGATCCCAAAACTATCTCTTTGCCTACCAGCGCGGAGACTGCGACTTTGATGTTCGCCAGAACGTTTCGGCCGCCGTGTCCTACGACATTCCGAATGTCGGCAAGAATCGCTGGCTGAGCGCGACGCTGCATCAATGGGGCATCGACGCACGGTTCAGCGCCCGCACGGCTTTTCCAGTGAGCCTCGACGGTTCGACCGCAGTCGATCCTGTAACGGGACAGGTTATCAACGGTGGGCTCGATCTAGTTCCTGGCGAACCTGTGTACCTCTACGGGTCACAGTGTGCCGCGTTCTATAACAACGGTCTCGAGTGCCCGGGAGGCCGCGCCATTAACCCGGATGCATTTACTCCTCCTGTCACTGGGGCGGGGAATGCTCCGCGGAACTTTGTGCGAGGCTTTGGCGCCCAGCAGGTGGACGTGGCGTTTCGGCGGAGTTTTGGGATTTACGAGGGACTCCAACTGCAATTTCGTGCCGAGGCTTTCAACATCTTCAACCACGCGAATTTCGGGCGAATCGATCCCACGTTCGGCGACACCACCTTCGGTCAAGCGACGGGCACGCTCGCGAGTACGCTCGGAATCCTCAGTCCGCTCTACCAGATGGGCGGCGCGCGTTCTATGCAATTCGCGCTAAAGCTCATATTCTGACGGACTCTCTCGACTACATCCCTTGGGAGAATCGCAATGATGCTGCGCAAAGTGTGCGTCCTGCTTTTGCCGATGTGTGCGATTTTGTCATCGAATTGGCTTCGCGGCCAGGACTTGAAGAGGGCGTTCACCGTTGTCGATTCAATCGAAGCCACCCAGGTTCTCCAAGACCGCGCGAACGGCCCGGCCTTGGTTTCGCCGGATGAAAGGAGATACCTTGTCGTGCTGCAACGGGGAGACGTAGCGCGCAAAGGAAGTTGGGTGGAACTGCTTTCCGGAAGCCTCGCGTCGGTTGAATCTGCAACCGAGACCAACATCGTGTCCCGATTGTTCACAAAATCCACAGCACCGGCGAGGGATTTGATCAGAAATGTTCGTTGGCTGGCCGACAGCAGGCACGTCGCTTTCATGTGGGATGACGGCTCGGAACGTCCAAGGATTGTCAGTGTGGACGTGCTGACCCACCGCAGGCAAACACTGGTTCGGCACCCCACACCTATGATGATGTATGACATCAGTCGGGATGGTCAGACGATTGTCTTCATTGCCCAGTCGCCTTGCGGCACTCCCAAGAACGCGGTGTTGGCGCGCGACGGGTTTGCCGTGGGTGTGCAATCGATTTGGACGATTCTACGCGGTGATTTCAATGGGTCGGCTCCAAGTGCACATTACGAAACCTTTGTCTATCATCGGCCTGAAGGGCGACTTCGTAAGATCAAAGAAGCCAGAATTACCTGGTCTATCCCTCCGGAGCTGCTGCAAGTGTCGCCTGACGGTCGCTTTGCTTTGACTGTGCGACCGGTGAGAGACGTGCCGCGGAGTTGGGATGCCTATACGGAGCATCTCTTCAAGGACGTCTACTTGCCTGCGGCGCACGATCATCCCGACGGCCCGAACTTTATTCGACAGTACTCCATCATCGATCTGAAGGAAGCTACTATCCGACCGCTCTGGAACGCACCGGAGAACCCTTCGGGGGACGAGGTTTGGTCGCCGACCGGCCATCAGTTGGTGATTGGACCCACCTTTCTTCCTGTCCCACAAGCGAGTCCGGTTGGGCTTGCCGGGAAAGCGGTAGTCGCTGTTGACATAAGTTCGGGGCAGTACGAGTATTTGCCTCTTCCGGACGGTTCCGGCGGTTCAGCGTATCGGCCAGTTCGTTGGAACAAGGATGGCATTATCGAAATCGCTGAAGCCACTGCCTCACAGCAGGACAGCGCGAACTTGAGTTTCAGGAGGGTCAACAGCGAATGGAAACGACTCGCAAGGACCGCACATGCAAGGGCGCCGCGAGGAGTGCGGGTCGAACTGCGGGAGGATCCGAATACTCCGCCTGCACTATACGCGGCTGACGACGCGAATGGATCTCAGCGGTTTATACGGGACCTCAGTCCCCAATTGAGGACACAAGTCAGGCTTGGACACGTTGAACCCGTCCACTGGAAGGGAACTGATGGCAGGTCGTGGACGGGAATGATCTATTACCCCGTGCACCATGAATCTGGCCGGTCCTTTCCCTTTGTCATTCAGACTCACGGCTATTTTCTCCGGCAATTTTCGCTCGACGGGTCCTTTACGACGGTCTTCGCAGCGCAGGCGCTGGCGAATCGCGACATTGCAGTGCTGCAGATCGGGGGACCAGACGCGGGCATCGAAGATATCGTAGCGACTCCCAAAGAGGCCGAAGTCTTTATGGCAGGGTGTGAAGGTGCGATCGAGTTCTTCGTGTCGGCGGGGCTAGCCGATCAGGGAAAGATTGGAATCATCGGATTCAGCCGGACGGGATGGCTTGTAGAGTACATGCTTACTCATTCTGCGATCCCGCTGGCCGCCGCGGAAGTGGCTGACAATATCGATGGAAGCTACCTCCAGTATTTACTCGATGCAAGCGATCGCCGGGTTTTCGACGAGAAACAAAATGGTGGACGCCCTTTCGGTAAAGGAATTCGAACATGGGCGCGTGCGTCTCCCGGCTTCAACGCCGATCAGGTCCATGTTCCTCTGCGCATGGAGCTCGATTCTGGGCCGATCGATCAGATCCTCGGGGCGTGGGAGATGTTTAGTAACTTGCGCTACTTACGGAAGCCAGTCGAACTGTTTGTGATCCCAGACATTCAACAGGGCGTGCATCTCCTCCAGAATCCGGCGCAGCGCCTTGCTTCGCAGGGCGGAACTGTGGATTGGTTTTGCTTCTGGTTAAAGGGTGAAGAGGATCCCGACCCCAAGAAAGTCGCTCAGTACACGCGCTGGCGCGAGCTCAGAAAACTTGCAAAGTAGGGAACAAATTGTCCGAGGCAGCAGCACCCTTTCTTGGCAGGATCAAGAAACAAGGAGGGCGCTCCGGTAGCAGAGTGCCCTCCTTGCGGACGACTATTCATCAGCTTCGTACGCGTTGGTTGTGGCCAAGATTGATTCGCTGTCCAGCGTCACATGGTGCTTCTTTTCGGTACTGCTCTGGACCGCATCGATGGCAGATGCCAGTGGAACAACATCCGGCTTGACGTACTTCATGAAGTTCACCTCCTTTCTGTTGGAAACTCACTTGCCGTGGTAACCGACTTTTCGTCTATTGCCAAACGACACTCAGAGAAAGCGTCGCGCGGGCGCTCAAACTGCTTGAGCGCCCTCACATGCGACAGCTACTCATCGGCCTCGTACGCGGTGGACGATCCCGACGTTACAAGCGAATCGGGGTACATGGGATCTTTCTTGTTTGAAGACCCGCTCTCGACTGCCTGGGCGGCAGGGGCTAGCAGAGTGACTTCTGGTCTCGTATACTTCATGACGTTTACCTCCTTTCTGTTTGTGATTATTTGCTGTAGATAGAGAATTCATTTTCCAGGGTACTGGTCCGTCACCATAAACGCTGTCTTGACTTGTGCAGAACCTTGTTCCGAATGTGCTACCGGTTGCCTTAACACCTTGGTTCTCATTGCACCCTTCAACCAGAACTCGAGGTCCAGCGTGCGCATCAGCGTGACGACCGGAACCTCCTGGCCTGTATTGGCTTTTCGAATCGCTTCACGTAAAGCGTCCGGATCCACAATCCCAAGGCAGTGGCTCACCATGTCACGGGAAAGTGCGACGAGGGCAGCCGATTCTTTTGCGATAGCGGCCATCGCCGATCGCGTCACGAACGCCTTTCGTTTCCTCTGGAGGATCTCATCCGGAACGATGCCGACGAGAGAGCGGCGAAGCAGAGAACGACGCTGACCCGGACGAACCAGTTGTTCCCGCGGGATGGAAAAGACGAATTCGAGGAGGCTGCGGTCCAGGTACGGGTAACGCTTCTCATGAAGTGGATCCTGAAGTAGGGCACCGAAGCCCAGTTGCCTTCTCAGCATGTCCAGCGTGGAGACGTTCTCTTGAAAACTTGGCAGTCCGCCGAAAAACTTCAACCTTGATTCATAGCCGGTCAGAGCGGCTCTGTGGCGCTTAATAAATGCGCGGCGGAGCCACGCCGCGGGTCGCCTGTGTTCTAGCAAGCTGAGGAGCGCGGGAGGCAGAAACCCTCGAGCGGCTTCGGAGAGCAGATGGATCCAGGGCTTTCTTCTCTCCAAGCTCCAAGCCTTCAATTGGTGCACCAGCAGTCGAAGCCGAGCTCTTGCCAATAAATCCTCGAGTTCGGGCAGCGGTGTCGGCACGCCCCCGGTGATTTCGTCACCGCCGATACCGGAGAGCAGGACCCGGTAACCGCCGGATCGCATACAGGTGGCAAATCGGAGGTCGGCAGGACATCTCGAACTGGGTGCGGCTGCGAAGCAGTCAGGATCAAACTTGAGTATGCGCTCTTGTTGAGCGCTGACATCAATATGGCATCCGGTGCGACCTCGCTTTTCCTCCACCTTTGCGAAGTAAGGCCGCTCGTTCCAATTTGGTTCGGAGTCGTCGTAATAGGAGATCGTATCGACCCTTGGCGTTTCGGCCTCGGCACCTCCAATAAGCATGTCCGCCATACCAACGATCGAGGACGAATCCATACCGCCGCTCAGCTCGGCCATAACAGGCGCGTCCGAGCGGAGCCGCCGCCGGACCGCTTGGCCGAAGACACTGCGGAAGTGTTCCTCGTATTCTTGGTCGGTGCGGTATCGGATTCTTTCGTCGGCATCGAAGTCCCAATACTTGCTGATTCTCAGCGCGTTTCTGGTCACGTGAATGAACGACGACGGCGGGACGGAGCAGATGCCCACGTACGGGGTCAGGTGAGCGGCCGGGAAAAAGGAGAGCCATCCGGCGACGTATTCCTCGCTGAGAGCGAAGGATCGATCAGCAAACAGAACAAGCGGGTCGAGAAGACTGCTCCAGGTTACTTGGGCGTCGCTCCGCGCATAGTAGAGAGGTCGCGTTCCGATTGGATCCTTGGCCAGAGTCAAAGATTGATCCTCTGGTGTCCAAATGGAAAGCGCCCAGTCACCAATCAGCTTGGCCAAACACGCTCTTCCCCACCGGTCGTAGGCGGCGGCAACTATGAGAACGTCAGGCGAGCCACTCTCTAGTGTGAGGCTTAGCTGCTGTCTTAGTTCGGCACGATTGTCCAAGCGGCCGTCCCACGTGATAACGGCACCTGCCTTGGACCGATGCGGCTGATATTCGCTCTTCGCTTCCTTCGTTGTATGGAAGGCGCGATAGACGATGGTCAAGCCGCTCTTGGAATAGGAGTTCTGGCCATCCGGTCCATAGGGAACAAGCGAACTGGTGGCCTTCTCGATGTACTCCCTATCGGGTGGTGTATGGTCGAAGTTCCATCTTCCAAACTGGACGCTCATGACTGATGCTCCTAGCACCTGGCGAGAACCGTGTACATTTCTGGTGTATATGGCTTGTCGTTCACAACACGGCCACCGACCTCGACCCATGCGTGCGCTTTGAAAGGCATCTGCCGAGCGCCGATGACCATCTCTGCCGGGACGCCATGGTATTTGAGAAGACACGCCGTAGCAGCGGAACGCTGCAGGCACAGCACTTCCTTCCAGTACCAAATGCAAGCCATGTCCACCGCCGAGCAAATGTGTTCGATCGGAACTGAGGATGTCGTTCGGCCTCCGATCGGGCACTGGCGGACCCTCTCGTAGAGGGCAGGGAAGTCTCGCCTTGCCAAATAGAAATCGAATTCAATCAGCTTGATGTACGCTTTCAACACAAGTCGGAACATAGTCCACCCCTTCTGCGGATGAAGCGGGTAGCCCCAATTGATCGCAAAGAAACCCCATTCTGTCGGTCAGAGCCTCAACACGCTCACTCAGCGGCAGTACCGGCGAGTGCCCTCGAAATCTGCTGTAGTCCAAGACAATTGGGTTATCGGATACGTTGGCCGCCTGAAGCCGCGCGGTCATCTTTCTGGCGTGGAGCGAATTGCAGTTTTGATCGGCATCACCCGAAACGATCATAGCGGCCGGGTAAGCGACGCCGTCCCGAACCCGATGGTAGGGGGAATAGCGGGCCAGTACAGCGAAGTCGTCCGGGTCATCGGCTGTGCCAAATTCCTCAGCCCACACGTGCGCATTATCGAATAAGTGATACCGCAACATGTCCAGCATCGGAGCCATGCAAACCACAGCCCGGAAAAGATCTGGGCGCTGCGTCAACGCTGCGCCCACCAGCAGACCGGAGTTCGATCCACCGAAAATGGCCAGTTTGTGTGGCTGGGTGCGTCGAGTTTCAATGAGCCACTCAGCCGCAGCCAGAAAATCGTCGATCGCGACCTGCCGGTTGCGTCTCTTGGCGGCGTTGTGCCATTCCACCCCAAATTCCGAACCGCCCCGGATATTGGGAAGAGCGAACAGGCATCCCCGCTCCATCAGAAAGGACACGAAGACGCTGAACTGCGGTGTCATCGGAATCCCATACCCGCCGTAGGAAGTCATGATTGTGGGATAGGGGCCGCCGGTGAGAACTTCATGCCGGCCCACGAGGAACATTGGAATCCGCGTGCCATCCTTTGCGGAGAACCACACCTGGACGTGCGCGTACTCCTGGGAGTCGAACGGAATCGCTCTACGTGCCCAGAGCTGCGGCTCCCTGATCTTCGCAGAGCAACGCCAGATCTGAACGGGCTTGGTGAATGATTCCTGTTCGATCAAAAGTTCATCACTCTCGGCCGAAGCCCCGACGATGCGAACAGTATCGCTCTCCCCCACTGGCAGTTGGCCGAGCTTTTCACCCTGCAGGTCAAAGACTTGGATTTCGGACTTAACCCCCCGGATGTAGGACACATAGATTCTGTCTGAGGTGACAGCCCATCCGTGAATTGGACAATCGCTTTCGGCGATGACATCCACAAACTCCGGGGGTCCCCCCGCCCGCGGGCGAACCTCGACGATCTTGGAATTGGGTGAGTTGCGATCCGTGATGGCCAGGATCCGATCCTTCAGAAGCAACGGTCCAAACTTGTAGTCGGCATTCTCAACCAGGAACTCGGCAGGGCTTTCATTGTCGAAGGACCAGAGATAGAAATCTGTATAGGTCTTGTCACAAAACCTGAATACGAGAAAGCCCAAGCGTGTCTGACCGGGAACGATGTGCAAGCGAAGTTTCTCGTTCTCCCCGGCGCAGAAGATCTCTCGGTCGTTGTCGAAGGCAGTGCCGAGGGCATGGTGGTAGGCTGCGCGATAGTAGGGGCGCTTTGCACCCAAGGCCTCGTGGACGTAGTAAAAGCTTCGCGCATCCGGAGCAAACGAAAATCCTCTCAAATAGCCCCGGGGCAGTGCCTCAGGAAGCCTCTCTCGTTTGTCGACATCGAACAGCTCAAATGTCCCGGTGCGCTCCCCACCCTCCTTCACTTCGTACAGGAGCAAGCGGCCGTCCTGGGATAGCCGCAACGGTTTGACCGCCGTGTAGTTGCCCGTTCTCCGTTCTTGTGGGTCGATCAGAAGTTGATCTTCTCCGTCGAAGCCTTCACGCAGAAGAATGCAGGGTTGCTCCTGGCCGCGAACGCGCTTCCGAAACACATATTTGTTGTCAACTTGCTGGATGGAATCGTAGGTCTCAACATCCAGAAGCTCGCGAATCCGTTTGCGGATGCGTTCTCGGCCCGGAATTGCGTCCAGATACGCACGCGCATATTGTGTTTGCGCGGCAAGCCACTCTCGAGTCCGTGGTGATTCTTGGTCTTCGAGCCAGCGGTAGGGATCCGTTATCGGAACACCGTGCAGAACGTCAGTCACAGGCTCGACTGGAGAGTGGGGCGGGACTGCCGTCAGTTGCAGCAAAGGTCCCTCCGTTTTTGCAATAGCTGCATTTCGCTGTGCATCCGTCGCGTCCAACTCCGAAGGTAGCCGGCGATCTTAGGCTCTCGTGGGATTGTCGGGTTCCGCCATGCCTCCGTACCCGCTGCATACGCGAAGACTGCTAGAACGGGCGCAAGGTCCAGCGCTGCGGAGACGGTTTCAGGAGAGAGAATTCTGTGCCACTTCGTTTCGTATGCCTTGACAAGATCGGTGCCCGAAACAAACTTCTCCTGTCGCAGCCGCATTAGGTGTTCACGGAGGTACTGAAGAGTGAGAAACGGATTCCCAACATATGCCTCAGCCCAGTCGAGAAAGACGCATTGATCGGCGGAACACAAGATATTCCCTGGGTTGAAATCCAGATGTCCCAACGTGTCTGGGATGTTCAATTCGGCGAGCTCAGATAGTGCCTCCTTGATCTGACCTCGGAGCGTCAGGAGTTCGTTTCCATCGAGGACTGGTGGTGGAGTCTTCTGCTGTTGCTCCATGACCTGTGACATCACTTCCATGAAGGGATCGACCAATGTCAGAAGAGAGCTGACTCGAAGTTCTTTGCATCGAGCCTCAAGAAGCTGGTCAGTCTTTCCTACCGAAGCGATTTGAAGCTCTGCCAAGGTCTGGGCAGCCCGTTCCCGGGCACAAGCGTCTGGAACTTCATCCAACGTCGAACTGGCGAACTCCGTCGTCAGCCAGCCGTGCCAGGTTGGATGGGTTGCGATCACGGTGGGGACGAAGCCGGGGAACAGTTTCGATAGTGCGACGGATATTGGAAATTCCCGCAGATTGGGTTCACCGACAGCCTTAAACCACACGGCTTGACCGTTTGTTTCCAGCCGAAGCAACGCAAAGGTTGGGCTGGCGTTGAGCTGCCGGAATCCTGCGCTTAAGCGAAGTCCGTACGGGTCAATCTCATGCTGTACCCAGGAGGACAACTCTTCGATCCACCCCGGTCTACCAAACGGCCCGATGGCCTCCCCGCTTTGAAATCCGGCTATCTGGCGCGACATATCGATAATCGCAGCGAGATCTTGCTCATCCGCAAAGGATTGATCCGGGAACGAATTCACGCATATCCAACGCGTTTCATCAGGCGCTGCAATCCTGGCTTCTCTGGTCTCCATCACCTGGTAGAGTGGCGGTTCGCCATCTATTGTGGCAGCGGACAGCTCGGGCGTGAAAAGGCACATTGCAGAAATTCCATAACGCTTCCTGACAGCAGCAATCACGTTTTCCGCCACCCGTTCCCACCTAGGAATTTCGACGCAAGGAAGTGTGTGTGGCGGCCGTTCGCCAGAAACCAGGAGTTCAGCTCCGTTCTTCTGCAGTAGGAGAATGCGGTACAGATCCTGCAGCACTGGCCGAGCGACAACTGGATGAGCATTTTGTTCCACAGGCGCGCTGCTCATGAGACTTTCTCTCCCTGCTGCGTACGAACAAGCTTGTGTTCTTCTAGCGATTTGAGGAACTCACGCACATCGTCTACCGCGGTTTCCTCGCTTATGCTGTATTGATGGGCGATTTCCTTGGCGATCTCTGTCTCCGCACATCCCTTCCCGAGTAATTCCAGGATCAGGGCTCCGACCGGATTCAGCCTGAACATCTGGCCGTGGTCTATATCGAGGACAATTCCGCCATCCTCATTCCTGGTGCTCCGAACTCCGGCTGAAACTTGGTACAAGGTGTGGATCCTTTCGGCTGGTAACGTACTGGGCAATGTCCCACGTAGTGCAGGCCTGAGGCGACACTTTGCGCGAAATGTTCGCAAGACAGCCGGGCTGCCGTGGGCTCTTCACGTCTTCAATGGGATAGGAGGTTGTTGCGTACCCTGCGCAGGTGAAGAGCTGTCCGGCTTTCCATCCTATTCGGATGGTTACGCGCAAACGCACGGCACCTAGTTGCTCGAGCGGGGCAATTGTTCGAAGAAACTTCTTACTTCTGCGAAGCTATCGGTCAGCCCGGAGGGCAGCCCACATTCGGCCGCGAGTCCCCGGAATTGGGTTTCCTAGGATTCCGGTGGTGAAACGAGCGTTACGAGAACCACGGTTCGTCTTCCTTCGATCGAATCTCATGTCGGATTGCGTCGGCCATTTGGTGCCTGGCCTAGGTCGCCCATTTCTCCGACAGGAGTCATACGAAGATATATGTGATTGATTCAATGGGTGATGATTAGTATTTCTCGGATAGGAAGGTACGTCATATAGGAAAGTTTTCCTTTTCAACTAGTTTCCCATCTGTGAAAATAGCCTACCATTGAGTGATCTCATGTGAGTAGCGAGGGCGGCGGTAGCACTGAGGAGTTCGTTCTTGTTGTAGCCAGCATATCCGAGCATGAGCCCCGATCGCGAACGGTGTCGTAATGTATAACGTGACAGGGGAGGGCATTCTATTCCAGCCTGCTGGATTGCGTCCGAAACCGAAGTGTCTTTCATCCCCGGTGGTAGCCAACCCACAAGATGAAAACCAGCTTCCGCAGGTTGGACATCCAAGAGTCCCTCCAGCCTGTCTTGTGCTGCTTCTAACAAAATCTGCTGCCGCTCAATGTACACCATTCGCATACGACGTATGTGCCTGCCAAAGTGACCGTCTTCAATAAAGCTGGCCAGCGCAGCTTGTTCCGCCAGCGGAGCCTGCCGGTCAGCTATCGCCTTCATCGTAGAGAAAGCGTCAATAAGGTGATTGGGAACGACTAGATAGCCAAGTCGAAGGGCAGGATGAAGGACCTTGCTGAAAGTCCCCATGTAAAGTACGCAGTTAAATTGGTCGAGACCTTGCAGCGCCGGCAAAGGGCCACCGGTATATCGGAACTCGCTGTCGTAGTCGTCTTCGATGATCCATGCGCGATGTTGACGAGCCCATGTAAGAAGGGTCAACCGACGACGCAGGGGTAGAGTTCCACCAAGGGGGTATTGGTGTGAGGGGCAGACACATACCAGGCGCGCCTGGGGCAACGGGCAATGATCTTCGATCGCCAAGCCATACTTATCTACGCGGAAAGGAATCAGTTTGGCACCCACGGCTCTGAACGCAGCCCACGCACCTGGATGGCCGGGATCTTCCACGATCGCAGAATCGCCAGCATTGAGCAAAACACGCGCAGCCAAGTCGAGAGCTTGCTGCGCTCCGGAGACAACAATCACTTGCCGCCAATCGCATCGAACACCCCGAGCGGCACGCAGGTAGTCGGCAATCACGTGACGAAGTGGTGCATAGCCGGCCGCGTTTCCATATCTGTAAAGCGCAGTTGGTAGAGTGCGAGCAATTCGCGATCGGATCCGATTCCAAAGTGATTGGGGGAAGAGATCCAGGGCCGCAACACTTGGACGAAAAGGTACTGGCGGACGACCTGGGTCCAGACCGGGAACCCTAAATCTTGCCAGCCATCGACCTAGTTCGGACAAGCGGGATCTTGATGAAATCTTAGTCCTTCCTCTGCTCGAGAGTTGGTGCTCAAGCAAGGATTGCTCCGGAAGTGCTGCGACGACGAAGGTTCCGGAGCCGTGCCTCGCCTCAAGATAGCCTTCAGCGATCAGTTGTTCGAAAGCAGCAATGGCTGTATTACGACCTATACCGAGCTCCTCTGCAACGCGCCTAGACGAAGGAAGCTTTACACCTGGCCGTAACCGCCCCTCAATAACGGATCGGCGCAACTCATTGCTTAGCTGCTGTCGGAGGGAAGTACGACGCCGGTGGTCCAATTCCAGGGATTGAAAGAGTTCAGTGCGCATCAAAAGTGGCTCCTTTTACTGGATGAAAGTGGATCTTTACTAGGTACCATATTCGGTCTACCTTTGTCGACACATTGAACGCAAGGTGCCCAAAATATCGGAACAGGCTAGCAGCCTGTGATGAAACTCCAGCGCCAAAGCAGCGCCTAAAGGCGCTGCCATAACACGGCACTTACGCTATGCCTGAAGGCATACCCGGATACAAATCGCGCTTGCACCACGGGCTGCTAGCGATGCGTTCTGGGGATACGCACAGTTTGATCTGGCCCCGCCGCACAACGAAATCGATCCCAACCTGTGCGCGAGAAATGCTTGATAAAATCATAGAAATAAGTCGTACAGATCAATTTTTCAGCAGCCTGTTAGGCTTCAAGCCCTTGTCGACATGAATATGGAACGCCTCGCGAAACCGGACGGAATATGGAAGAGCTTCTGATTGCATTGGCAGTTATTTCGGTGGTGTTCGTCATTGTGTGGATCGCGTTTTTGATGCGGACATGGCATGCCCCGGGGAAGGGAGAGGACGAGAATCCAAATCTCCCGGTACAGATTGGCATCGGTTTCTTCACTAATTTCCTGGATACGCTAGGCATCGGCTCATTCGCCACCACGAGCTCGATTTATAAGCTCCTAAATGCTGTCCCCGATGATCTGATTCCCGGAACCATGAATGTCGGACATACGTTGCCTTCGGTCGTGCAGGCGTTCATTCTTGTCGCGGTAATTCCCGTGGATTTTCGGACAATGGTGTCGATGATTACCGCCGCCTCGGCGGGAGCTTGGTTTGGGGCGGGAACCGTTAGCGGGTGGCCTAAGCGGAAAATTCAAATTGGGCTGGGCCTCGCGCTGTTCGCTGCGGCATTGCTGATGCTTTCGTCGCAATTGAAGTTGGTTCCCGTGGGAGGAGATGCGCTTGGGCTTGAGGGGCTGAAATTCTGGTTTGCGGTCGCGGCCAGTTTTGTTTTCGGAGCGATTCAGCAACTCGGGGTTGGTCTTTTTGCTCCCTGCATGATTCTCGTCAGCTTGCTCGGGATGAATCCTCGCTCCGCTTTTCCCATCATGATGGGCTCCTGTGCCTTCCTGATGCCCATCGGATCGTACAGATTCATCAAGAGCCGCCGCTACAGCCCGAGAGCCGCAGTTGGTCTTACGCTAGGTGGGATTCCGGGGGTAATCATAGCCGCGTATCTGGTCAAGTCTCTCCCCCTCGGCACGGTCCGCTGGCTGGTGGTGGTCGTGGTGCTTTACACTTCGGCAATGCTGCTGCGCTCGGCCGCCGCCGAGAAGGCGGCCAACGTTGCAAATGGTGTGCGTCGGTAATCGACGGTTAACGGCCTCAGAAAATTCTAAGGAAGCCAACTCCCTCTAACAAGGGTCTTGACGTAATGGAGACGGCGTTCGCGATAGCGCGGCTGTTGGCGCAGGCATCAGGGCTATCAGCCGGTGACTAGAGGCGTCTACCACATCAATGCCGTCGATGAGGTCACGCAATGGCAAATCGGCCGCCACTGCACGCATCAGCGAAGCCTGGCTGGAGCCGGTGCGAGAAAGGCCAACGGTGCTTTTACTCGCGCTATCAGACGCCACTCAAGACGCTGCTGGCCTTGTCTCAGCCCGCGCAGCACCTGCGCGACGGGCTCTTAGCTGCTGTCGGAGGGAAGTACGACGCCGGTGGTCCAATTCCAGGGATTGAAAGAGTTCAGTGCGCATCAAAAGTGGCTCCTTTTACTGGATGAAAGTGGATCTTTACTAGGTACCATATTCGGTCTACCTTTGTCGACACATTGAACGCAAGTGCCCAAAAATATCGGAACAGGCTAGGACAGCGACGTTAGCCAACCGCGTTGTATGTCGACGGGTTTCCTTACGAGAAATTCTGTTCTTGCTCGATTTGGCGCAGCGCAAAGGGAGGGACAAACATGACAACGAAGAGGCTCCGGAAAGCATTCACGGACAATCGAGCGCTAAAAGTAACAATATTTGCGATGATCCTTTGTTGTTCAATTCTGTTATCTGGTGTTCTTTTCGCTCAAACCTTCCGCGGCACAATTCTCGGCACTGTAACGGATTCTTCCGGCGCGGTGCTTCCTGGGGCCAAGGTGACAGTCCGAAACTCAGGCACCGGGCTAGAACGGACGAGCCAGACGAGCGCTGACGGTAGCTACAGACTTTCAGAGTTGCCCATCGGCACTTACACGGTCATAGTCGAAGCCCAAGCTGGGTTTCAAGCGTCGATCACGAATAATGTCACGGTCGATGTCGCGACCGAGCGTCGTGTAGACGCAATCCTTAAGCCGGGTGACGTTTCACAGCGCATTGAGGTGTCTGGTGACGCTCTGCCCCAGTTGGAGACAACTTCTGCCCAATTGGGCGGTACCCTTACCAGCCACACGATTGAAGAGTTGCCCGTGAACGGTCGCGATTACACCAAACTGATTTTCCTAAACCCCGGTATTGCCGGGTCGCCGGACCAGATCACAGATTCCCCGGGTTCTGAGGGGACGTTTTCGATGAATGGTCAACGGGGACGGGCAAACAACTTTCTACTCGACGGCACAGACATGAACGACGGCTATCGCAACGACCCAGCGATTAACGAGGCGGGCGTATTCGGCGATCCGGCGACAATCCTTCCTATCGACGCAATTGCTGAACTGCGCGTACTCTCCAACTACGAAGCCGAGTATGGACGCAATAGCGGAGCGGTCGTGAATATTGTGACCAAGAGTGGAACCAATGCATTACACGGCTCGGCGTTCGAGTATTGGCGTAGTGGCCAGATCGGTGCACGAAACTTCTTTAACAACGTTGGACAAAAGAATCCTTTCCTCAACAACCAATTCGGTGGGTTTCTTGGTGGCCCGATCGTGAAAAATCGAACGTTCTTCCATCTGGATTACGAAGGCCAACGCGAAACCGGTGCGCAGTCCACATCCAATTGCGTGCCAGATCCTTCCGTGATTGCCACCACCGAACAGGCCATCACAAGTGAAGGCCTGCAGGTGAGTCAGACCATTAAGAATTTGTTGGCTAGAAACCCATGGCCCACACCAAATATCCCCGGGGTCACAAATGGCAATAACGGGACTACTTGTGTTCTGGCGAGCGACCTGACAACCCCGGCGAACAATCTGGCGACTTCGACACACTTCGAAAATAGCGTGGACAGCGTAATTGCGAAAGTGGATCACAATTTCAATTCCGCAAATCAGCTTAGTGGTCGCTATTACTTCGGCAATAGCTTACAGAGTTTCCCTTTGGGTCTAGGAGCAGCTGGTGTTTTGCCTGGCTTCAATACGGTCACCCCGACTAGAGTGCAGCTCGTCGCGATCTCCTATGTAAAGGTAGTGAATTCCAATCAAGTCAACGAGGCTCGTCTCGGTTGGAATCGATACGCAGAAGGTTTTTTCCCGGAAGACAGCAGCTTCAACCCTGAGTCGATAGGCATGGATACAGGAGTAAGTGAGACTAATTTTGGTTTGCCCAAGATCACGGTGGGGGCCTTTACGGTCATTGGCGCAAATCCAGCGGTGCCGCGCTCGCGTGTTGATTCCAACTGGCACGCGATCGACAACTATTCCTGGAAAAAAGGACGTCACGATCTGAAATTTGGATACGAGTTCCGCCGTACGACTATTTCTCTGTTTCAGAATGAAAATTTTCGGGGGAAACTCAGCTTCACTAACTTGAGTACTTTTCTGCAGGGCCTCCCGTCATCTGGCAGCCAGGCCGAGGGCAACACCGAACGAAACACTTTTGAGAATAGCCAGGCTCTTTATGTCCAGGATAGCTTCCGTGCAACGGCCCGATTGACTCTAAACTACGGTTTGCGTTGGGAGTATCTTGGACTAGTCGGCGAAAAGAAGCACCTCTTCTATCAATTTGATCCTTCGGCTGACTCCGTTATACGTGTCGGTGCAGGCGGTGGACCCTCATCTCTCTACCAGCCTGAATACACAAACTTTGCGCCACGCGTTGCCTTTGCCTATGACGTATCCGGCAAGAGCAAGACCGTCATCCGCGGCGGTTGGGGACTGTTCTTCGATGCCTTTTCTCAGGACGTCTTCCTAGGCCACGTCCCGTACAACTGCGCCTTTTGCCCCGGACCTGCCTTCACGGGGACTGGACCGGCTGCAATTAATTCCGCCTCGGTAGTTAGCGGCGTCGCCATTGCTCCAGACGTCCCCGTGTATGGAGCACCCTCACCGCTAGGGGATTTCTTTGGAACCGACCCTCATATTCGGACACCGTATGTCCAGAATTTTAACCTAAATATTCAGCAGCAAATCACGAGCGCGGCCGTGCTGCAGGTCGGTTATGTAGGAGCACTGGGCACAAAATTGTTCCGTTTCCGCGACATCAACCAACCGAGCCAATCCATGATCACGGCGGCCGACGAGGCTTGTGGTTGCATCTTGGGCTTCGATGCGTCGAGCAGTGTGCCCAGATCCTACAGCAACTTCTTCTATGTCAATCAAGAAGAAAGCACAGCCAACTCGAATTACCACGCATTGCAGACGAGCTTGCGGATCGCAAGTTGGCGTGGTTTGTCTTCTCAAATGAATTTTGTGTGGTCCCATTCTATTGATAATGCAAGTGATAGCGAAGACTTTATTCCAAACGCAGCACAGCCGAACAACAGTCTTGCACCGCAACTGGAACGAGGTAATTCTAGCTTCGACATTCGTCGCCGGTTCACTTGGAACTTTGGGTACCAATTGCCTGCCTGGAAAAGTACAAGTACCGTCTCTAAGATTAGGAATGGATGGGGTTTCGACGGAATTGTGAATTTACAGGATGGCCAGCCCTTTCAACTGAACTACAATTACGAGGGGGATTATTCGGGTTCTGGGGAAGGATTTGATCGTCCGGATGTCGTGGGTCCCGTCCAATACGGAAGCGGTGCGAGTAACTTCCTCAACCTGGCCTCCTTCGCGGTGCCCTGTACGTTTGGCAACCCCTCAGCCACAACGTCCTCGGGTGACAGCAACTGCATCCCGGGCACTCGACACTTCGGCAAGATGGGTCGCAATTCCCTCCGTGCGCCATCCTTCAAAGAAGTGAACCCTGCGATCTTTAAGAACACGCCCCTCTCAGAGAGGGTCAACTTACAGTTCCGTGCCGAATTTTTCAATATTTTCAATCATCCAAATTTTGCGAATCCGGTGCTGCCAGCCTTCATCGCCGACCCGGCAACCAATGGGCTAAACGGCAATGGTAGAGGTATTGGCTACTTACCTTTGACTGCGACCGATGATGTGGGTGTTGGCAATCCATTCCTGGGCGGCGGCGGTCCGAGGGGTGTCCAGTTTGCGCTAAAGCTTACTTTTTGATTTGCATTGGCTACTTCTCATGACCTTATCGGACAGGTCTCTTTAGAATATCTTGAAACACTATGGGGGGCTGAGTTGAGCCGAGCCAGACAAACTTGTGGGCCTTCAGAGGAAGCCAGCTATGGACTGCGCGCGGGAATCCTTTCACAATGGGAGACGCTGGCCCAGTCGCTCGCTAGCATTGCACCAACGGCTTGTTCTGCGATGGGCGTTCCGTTGGTCATCGCGGTCTCGGGAGCCTCAGCTGGCGCGCCTATGTCCTGGCAACCCCGGGGTATGCTTCAAGTTGCTGCGAATGGCAAATTGAGCTTGCAAAACTTGGCGATCTCCGCGATAGCACTGCTTTTCCTAATTGGGGCTCTGGTCGGAAGTCTCAATACGGGCAGTTCGGGCCCGGGCAAGTGGCTAGCGCCGGTTTACGTCACATTGTTGATGTTGGTTTGCGTTTATAAGGCGCTTTGGCATCGAGACGTGGATCCCTTAACTTCATAGGAGTCCCTTTTGCTAGCCCGCCTGGCCTTCCAAGCAGTCTTCATTATGGGCAGTACTACGAAATGTTACTTTGATGAATGAAGATCCGATAACGCATAGGTACATTCAGTCACGGGCGTGGTTTCAACGTGCTGAGGAATCGCTGGTCGAGGGTGTGAACTCGCCTTCGCGCGGCGCTGCTTTTTACCCGGGAGGCCCCGTCTTTCTCGAGCATGGTCGCGGCTCCCATGTCTGGGACGTGGATGGCAACGAGTACATCGACTTCATGATGTCTTTCGGGGCCACGATCCAGGGACACGCGCACCCTAAGATCATCGACGTCGTCACGAGGACCATTGCCTTGGGCTCGCACTTTGCCGCAGCTACTCCCGCCGAGGTCGAAGCCGCTGAACGTGTCTGCCGCATGGTTCCGACTGCCGAAGTTGTGCGCTTCGCCAACACCGGCAGCGAAGCGACCATGTTGGCCCTGCGCCTCGCGCGTGCCCACACAGCACGCACCAAGTTCCTCAAGTTCGAGGGCCACTATCACGGCTGGTACGACCCATATTGCCTCAACGGACACAGTCACCCTATCGCGCAACTCGGCCCACCTGAGGATCCCGCGAAAATTCCTGACTCCGATGGCATTCCATCCTCGGTCTTTGACGATGTGATCGTTGCCCCATGGAACGACGTGCCAACACTCGAGAACATCCTGCGTCGGCACGGCCGCGAGCTCGCAGCCATCATCACCGAGCCGATCATGGCAAACATGGGTTGCATCCTACCCCGCGACGGATACCTGCAGAAGGTTTGCGACCTCGCACACGAATACGATGCTCTGTTCATCCTTGATGAAGTCGTCACTGGATTCCGCTACGCGCCCGGGGGATGTCAGGAGTATTACGGGCTCAAGCCTGACATTAGCACCTTCGGCAAAGCGCTGGGCGCTGGTTTCCCGATCGGTGCTGTTGCTGGCCCCCGCTCCATACTCGATCGCATGCGCTGGGGCGATCAGATGGTTCTACACTACGGCACCTTCAACAGCCACCGCCTCACCATGAGGGTCGTGGCTGAGAATCTCGATTTGCTCTCCGCTGAGGGCACATACAAGAAACTTCACGCCATCGGCAACGCGGCCATTGCAGGCCTGCGTGAGGTCTTCCGCCGTCGCAAAGTGCCGGCGATAGTTCAAGGGTTCGGTCCGATGTATCAGATTTATTTCACTGAGAAAGACGCAATCCATGACTACCGCGATTACTGCACTTATGTGGACACACGCCGCTATTCCCATTTCGTCCATCTACTGATGGAGCAGGGTATTTACATGACGCCGTCCAACGGCCTGCACTGGATCATCTCCACCGTGCACAGCGAGAAGGATGTCGCAACACTGGTGGTAGCTGTTGATCAGTCATGCAGGGAGCTAGGCTTCTAGGTTCTGTGGCAATACACCTTCTTCGGAGGATGAACTCTAGAGAAGCCGGCGCGATGTTGTCTGCGAGGGGAGCCTCGGCATTTTGGATTTAAGCCACCACGCGCTCGCTCCTGGATCGTCGGCCATCCGGAAGTAATCCACATTGGGACTTGCGGATCGGTACCGACAAGTCGGCTTATGGAACGTGATGGGGCAATGGCAGTCTCAACGCCGGATTGCTCCCGGATCACAGGCACAGCGGAAGTAAACCCTCAAATGAGTTGAAGGATTGTACAGAATCATTCTGGGCGGGTCGTCTATGCACTTGCTTTCCCGGTTTTGCGGGGTTCGGCCTATCGACCGTGAAAGATGGCGTGACGCCCCGGAGTCGGCGTAACGGCGCTGAACAACCGGGAATAAGCACCCCCCTTTCTTAGAAGTAAAGCCGGGCAGGCATCCTCGACGACGCGTCCCGCTTCGAGAACGATCACCCTCCCAACGCAGAGCAGGGCGGACAGGCGATGGGAAATTACGATAATGGTGCTCCCTGGCAGGAAGTTATGGAGATTGGATAGCAATCGTTGCTCTGAGGTGGCATCGAGGGAGGACGTGGCTTCGTCCAGAATCAGGATGCGAGGTCGCTGCAGGATTGCTCTCCCGAGCCCAAGGCGTTGTCGCTGACCGCCCGACAGACGGGATCCTCCCGGGCCAACCCTATGGTAGAGGCCTCCATGGAGGGTACTCACCCAAGCGGCGAGCCCGACGTGCTCCACTACCTCCTCAAGTTCAGCGTCCGAGGCGGTCACATTGCCAAGCCGAAGATTGCTGGCCAGCGTTGTGTCGAACAGAATCGGGTGAGGCGGGGCGTAGCACACGTGCTCCCTGAGGCTCTCGATTTCAATTTTCCGCACGTCGTGTCCGGCAAGAAAAATCGATCCCGAGTCCGCGTCGTACAAACGCGCCAAGAGCTTTGCCAGCGTGCTCTTGCCGGCGCCGTTCTCTCCCACAACGGCCACGTGCTCGCCTGCCCGAATGTCCAGGTGCGGAATTGACAAGATCCCACGGTTCCTTGGATATCCAAAACGAAGGTCGCTAAGCTCGATCGCCCAAGGATGGTCATGAGGAAACTTGATAACGTTTGGACAGGTCTTGATCGCGGGCTGCAATGTCAATACAGCCTCCACTTGGCGGATGCTTGCAAACGTCTTCTGCGCCCGCAGGTAGGTTTCCGCTGCACCACTCAGCGGCTCGAAAAGTTGCGTCAAGTAGGTATAGAACGCAACCAAACCACCAACTGTTAGTGAACCCGTGAATACACTCCAGCCGCCGTATCCGATGACTGCCGACATTGCCAGACCGATGGTCAGGCTCGTGTAGAAGGTGAACGAGACTCCAGTCCTGAAAAGTCTGTTATGCGACCGGACCGTCACGCCGAGCAGATGGAAGGCTGTTCGCTCTTGTCGCCGCTCTTGACGAAGCAGTTGTATTGCAATGATCGACGAGAGGTGTTCCTGCAGGAACCTGCTCCACGCGATACGACTGTGCTGCACGGTGTCGGAATCCTCTTCGAGGCGGTCGCGGAAGTGCTTCCTGGCTAGCAAAAAAACAGGAATGAGTGGCAAGACTGCGAGAGTCATGCGGGCGTTCAATATCAGCATTGTTCCCAGCGTGAGTACTGTTGCCACAAGTGTCCGCAGGATGGCAGGCAGCAGATCGGAACCAAAATAAGCAATCTCTTCGATGGGTTCTTTCAGCGGGTACATTGAAGCGCCGACCGGAGTGCCTTCGTGGTAATCGGCGGAGAGCCTGTCAAGATGGCGCAGTAACCGCAGACGCATGTCGAGTGCCAGCCGCTGCGCAGCGAGCATGGTCAAGTAGCCTCCCACGCTAGTAAGCACGGCTTTGCCCTGGTGACACAGGAAGATCAGGCCTACAGCGGCAACCAGAAGTCCTATCCGCCGGCTAGGCAGAACCTCATCAATCAGCCATTTCAGAACTAGCGGCGCGAGAAGCGCGAGAGAACTGCCGAAAGCGATGCAGAAGAAACTGGCAATATGCCAGCGAAGGAAAGGCCGGACTTGCCGGAACAACCATCGTATTTCGGAAGGGATCCACGAGATCATGCCGGCCCGCACAGCTTGCAGAAACGAACTGTTCCAGCGGAGGAATCAGTAGGTTACGTCTATGATCGGGGAAGATTCCACGCTTCGTTTGACTTGTTCGAGAACCCGACAATAGAGAGTGATTTACGTGGAATTTGATGGAAATTGCCGAAGGAACTGGACGGCTTTGCATTCGGGAATTCGACTCGCTACGGATCAAAGCCTTCTTGCGATAGTGACAATCTCTCCAACCACCTCCGCGTCGTAGCGGTTCCGTAGGTGCTCCGGTCGCTGATAGCTCTGCGAATACGGATGGACTACCAGCGTGCCGTTCTCAGGGCTGCAGCATCCGCACATGTATGTTCCATCGCGCCTCAAGAGTATGTATAGCGGCTGCTGCCACAGCGGCTTCGATCGGGAGTAGATGGCCTTCTTCCTGTGCCGATTCACGATCACTAGAAGGCCGTTTACAAGGAGTGGGTGTAGAGGGTTCGGTTCTCCTCCGACCCAGAAGAAGTCATGAAGAGAAGGACTCTTCAGGCCAGACAAGTCAGAGAGCGACTCACGCAGAAAGAATGGCACAGGCTGCGATCGAGTCAGCAATTGGCCCAGGAATCCGTTCCCCGTGGGCTCATCAGTTTTATTGCTAGCGTCGCGAGAGCCGGCCGGGAGTTTTCTGGGAACAAGACTATCGGGAATTGGGTCTTTGCCCGCCTCTTCCAAATCCAGGCCGACGCCTTTGAGGAATGTCGAAAATTGTAGGCCATAAACCGCGCAGAGCGTGATTGCCTTATGGACGTGCCGTGGCGGAGAGTCTAGCGCCTCGTAGTCGGAAAGAGAGCCTGGCGCGGCGAAGTATTGCTCATCGCCCATTTCGGCGGCGATGTGGCGGCTCATTGCCGAAGCCTCCCGAAATGACAATCCCATTCTTAATCTGGCATGGCGAAGCAAATGACTCAACTTTGTCTCCTCCGGGGCCAGTCTCAATGGCCTCCAATGCCTTGCGAATTCCTTCGGGACGTCGGGTTGTTCTGGTTTGAGCAAGGATCGTATCTCTAGATCGAGGACGCCAAGAACCCGGACTTCTTCGTGCAACTGCAGCTCGACCTGTGCATAAGGAAGCTGCGCACTCAGCGGTAGGATGCGGTTCTTGCCGGCAGCTTGCAGCCGGCAGCAGCAAAACCCGTTCGCATGCTCGATCAGAAATAACTCCGGAGGCCTACCACTCCCGGTCGGAAGCATCGTCTTGGTAGGTCGTGTGTCTGCTCGCACGATGCTGCCCGGAAGCAGATCGGGAAACGCAAAAGCGTCCTCCCGTCCGACTCTTGCGTACAGGAAGTTGTTCTTCTTGGTATGGAGGAGTGAGCGGAGGCGACTGGGTGCTGCGAAGTCCAGAAGCTGTCCAATCGGCGCAATCGCCGGAGCAGGAACATTTCCAGGCTTGTTTTGAAACCACGCGACCCAGGATTCAAGGTCATCAAGCGAACAATCCAGGAGCATTGTTCGTCTCGAAGAAAGAAGAATCTGTATCCGCGGGATGTCCTTGGGATTGAATCCGAAGACACGTAGCCAGTCGTCGAGCCGGTAGTCCGAAATCGAGCTTAGGGCAAATAGCTGGTGGAGGCTGGGACTGAACATCCCGAGCCCAATGTCGTAGTAAAGGTTGTGCGGGATGAAATAGGGTGAAGACCGTCCGTACAGGACCCTTGTTCTCTGTGAGACTTGGTACAAGGTGAGGCCTTTGCGTGCCAAGATTGCTTTGACTCGCTCCACGAGTTCCGTTTTCGAGGGGCTCCTGAGTTCCACAACCGGGTTCTCGCCTCGTCCACGAGTAATTTTGGGTGCTCCGATAGCTGCTCGCAGAGATGTCGTTCTGTATAAACGGGAAAGGTTGTCACCAGAACAAATTGTTGGGACGTGACCGTTTCTACGACCAGGCAGCCCGCTGACATTGAAGGGGTACGCAATAGCATTTTCTAGCTGGGCGACGGTCGGATTAACGACCAAGGCAAAAATGCTGGTTTCGTGGAGTGTGGGAAGGAGTATCATTTCGCATCTTCCCCTTCGTCCGGTTCGCTTTGTTTTTGTAACCGGCGCGTACTTGCCCGCGCGACAAGGAAATTTCCTCGTAACGGCGACGCCGATGTTGGAGTCGACACCGAGCCCGGAAGCTGGGAAGCGGCTCAGAGCAGAGCGCCTGCGCGTCCGCCTGTCCACACGAGCTGTACAAAAACTGAGCCAACAGATTGCGCAAGAAAAGAACAACCAGGACTACTACATTTCCCACGGCTGGCTTACCGACGTCGAGAATGGAAGGTTTACGCCGAGCATTTATAAGCTTTACAGCCTGAGCCTCATTTACAAGTGCAACTACGCCGAGATCGTGGCCTTTTTCGGGATTAACGTCCTTGATGTCGCCAAGGAACAGAGATTGGTCAGGCTGCCGCACACGCACCTGGTTGGGTCGAATCTCGAGTCGCCAGGACAGACGATCATGCTGCCAATTGAACTCCGTGAGAACGTCCAACTCGCACGGACGAACTTGGTCTCCCGTATGTTTGAAGCTTGGGGTGAAATCCCTGTTGCCCTCTTGCAGCAACTGGATCTGCGGCACAGTCTTTGCGGCTACATAGGGCTCGAGGATTACACGCTTTATCCGCTGATCCGTCCCGGGTCATTCGTCGAGATCGATGCCCGTCAGAACAAGGTGAAGACAGGTAATTGGCAGAACGAATTCGACCGCCCCATTTATTTTGTCGAGCTTAGAAACGGTTACGCCTGTAGCTGGTGCGAACTGGACGGGACCCAACTGATCCTGGTTCCTTGTCCGCAGTCACGAGGGCAGATACGTCAAGTTCGGTACCCTGCCGACGCAGACATTGTCGGCCGAGTCACCGCGGTAACCATGCGCATTGCTGAAGTGGTGGGGAATCAATCAAAGGAATCATCCACCTCTCGAACCGAGTGAAGGCCTTTACACGCTCCAAGAACCCTTGAATTCAGTAGTCGGAGCAACTTGGAATGTCCGCATAATCCTATTGTCCGTTAGGACGGACTGAGCCGCCCCTGATTTCTGACACACATTGAGGGTTAGTTCCCGGCAAAATCCACTACCTGAGGAAGGGGAGGTTTCCCGTGAAGAGGAAGCGCTTTTCTGTGGAACGGATCGTGGGGGTGATGAAGCAGGCGGAGGTGGGAAGTTGAAAGCTCTGTTGGCGGTTGCCACCGATTTCGGTCGGATGACGGGCTATCCGGTAATAATACGCCCTGAATATAACAAACTGATGGGGATAGTTGATGTAATCCCAGGCCGTTTCCACCAACTGAGAATTGTTGGTGTAAAAGCAACCGCGTCGCCACCTGTGTCGGAAACCACCTGCCGCCAGTGGCGGGACGGCCCTGCGATCGGTGTCGAGCGTGATGTCGCTGACGAGGACCTACGTCTGTGACTCGATGGGCTGGACCAGAACCCAGGTAAGTTTTTCGCGGGCATTATAAAGCAAAGTGACGGTCACGTCACGGGGATTCCGTTTGAACGCGAAGTGGTAGCGGAAAGTGCAGTGCAACTCGCCGGCAGCGACCCCCTCACGGAAACGTCCGTAGAATTCCTGCATGTTAGTACAGGGCGCGATCTGCTTAAAGAAATTCTTTCCCACAACTTTCTGCCTGGTGAGACCAGAAAGCCCCTCTTCGTAGGCGTTATATCGGAGGACCGTGCCTTGAGCGTCGAGTTGGATGACTCCATAAGGAAGCGAGTCCAATTCCTTCTCGCCGATCGAGTCAATCGTTTGGAAAATGAAAGGCGTGGGAGCCGCAGAATCAGAGGACATAGGGATTCTCCAAGGGGACAGATTGTCGCCGCAAATCCTGATCTTCCCGACCCGGCACTCGGGGCACAAGCATCCAGAAGGTTAGGTAGTGGGTGAGGGTAACACCCACATACGTCCATTGGTGACCAACTTCGCCGAGCGACAGACGCGAACGGCGGCTGTCATGCCATTTTATCGAGTCTAAGGCAGCTCTGACGCTCCACGCCCACGAGAATACGGACACTCTATGGGGGTGTAGTAGCGCTTGGGCATGACGCGCAGCCCGGCCCGGCCAAGCATCAAGAAGGTTTTGTCTGCAAACGTTCAGGGAGAGAGTCCATTCACATCACTGGTGCGACTACTCGACTACTATCATCGGCTCCCTGATGGGAGTGCCTGTCAGAGAGGTCCGGGTGGTGTATCTGGAAGGGGATGGCGCCGTAGTCCAGCGGGTTGAAGGCCGATGGCAACTAAGAAAGCCGAGTTGTTCACCAGATAGCTTTTCCACAATCGCCCCGGCTCCTGGCAGAGCCGGTGGGCCTACTGCACTCCCAAATCTTTGACGCAGCTTAGACTGGTAGGAGCGCTCCGCGCTCATGGCAGAATGCCCCATAGGCTAGCTCCAGGCCTTGGCGCAGCGATACCGAAGGTTTCCAGCCCAAGCGCCTCAACCGCGAGACGTCCAGCAACTTCCGCGGTGTACCGTCAGGTTTGCTTGTGTCCAAGGCAATAGTACCCTTGAACCCAACTATGTCCGCGATCATCGCCGCTAGTTCGCGAATGCTCACATCTTCTCCCCAACCAACGTTGATGAGCGGCGGCTCGTGCTGGTTACTTGCTATTGGTACAAATTGCTCGTCCGGCAGATTGAGAAGGAATAAGCATGCGTCAGCCATGTCTTCGCTGTACAGGAACTCACGCCGGGGTGTTCCCGTACCCCACAGAGTCACGGAGCTGCCGCCATGTTCGTGGGCCTCGGCGATCTTGCGGATGAGTGCCGGAATGACGTGGGAATTGTTCAGGTCGTAGTTATCGCCGGGGCCGTACAGATTGGTCGGCATTGCCGCCAGATAGCGAGTCCCATACTGCCGGTTATAGGACCAGCACATCTCGATGCCCGCGATCTTGGCCACCGCATACGGGCGATTGGTCGGCTCCAGCGGGCCGGAAAGCAAGTATTCCTCTTTGATCGGCTGGGTCGCGAGCCTCGGATAGATGCAACTGGAGCCCAGGAAAAGTAGCCGTTTCACGCTCGCGGTATAAGAGTGCTGGATGATGTTGCCCTGAATCGCGAGATTCTCGCGGATGAAGTCCGCAGGGTATGTGCTATTGGCGAAGATACCGCCCACCCTTGCGGCGGCTATGAGCACATATTCGGGGTGCTCCGAAGCGAAGAACCGAGCGACGGCAGATCCCTCGGCCAAGTCGAGTTCGGCATGAGTACGCAAGATCAGGTTGCGGTAACCGTTTTTTTGCAAGGTACGCACGAACGCTGAACCGACCAATCCACGATGACCAGCGACATAAATCCTGGCTGATGTGGACATCGCTTGAGTAGAAGAATCCATATCCATGTCCTCGTCTGCGGTTTAACGCATTGCCGATCCCGTCTCGGCTTGCAAGTTGGCAGACACGGAATTGCTCCACTGGTGCCAAGTGTCGAATTTTTCTTCCAGAATGCGGAAGCCTTCTCCAGATGGCTTCAAGCCAACGGACTCCATGTCAGCATCCACCATAATCCGAACAAGTTCACGGAAGTTGATCTTCGTCTCCCAGCCGACTTTGGCGCGGGCCTTGCTGGCATCCGCCATTAGGATATCCACTTCGGCGGGTCGTATGTAGCGCGGGTCACTCTCGACAAACTCTCGCCAATCGAGACCCACGTAGCCGAATGCTTCTGCTGCGAATTCCTCGATGCTGTGGCACTCGCCTGTGCCTAACACAAAGTCTTCTGCTGATTCCTGCTGCAAGATGCGCCACATGCCTTCCACATATTCCGGAGCGTATCCCCAATCGCGTAATGCTTTCAGGTTTCCTAGATACAACCTTTCCTGCCGGCCCGCCAGAATATGCGCTACGGCGCGCGTGATCTTACGGGTCACGAAGGTTTCGCCGCGACGCGGACTCTCGTGGTTAAACAGGATGCCGTTGCAGGCGTATAGACCATAGGCCTCGCGGTAATTGACGGCCATCCAGTAGCCGTATACCTTGGCTGCGCCATACGGACTACGCGGATGGAACCTGGTCTCCTCGTTCTGCGGCGGTGGAGCGGCTCCAAACATTTCAGAGGAACTCGCTTGATAGAAACGAGCCTTGATGCCACTTCGCCGGATGGCATCCAGTATGCGTGTTGTCCCTAACCCCGTCGTCTGGCCCGTATACTCGGGGTTGTCAAAGCTCACCATCACGTGGCTCTGTGCTCCCAAGTGGTACACCTCGTCTGGCTGGACGCTGTAAATGAGATGGCTAAGCTCCCCGGCAGCTACCAAATCGCCATAGTGCAAGAACAACCGCGCGTTGGGCGTGTGTGGGTCCACATAGATATGGTCGAGTCGCTGGGTATTAAAGGTGCTGGCTCGGCGAATGATACCGTGGACTTCGTAACCTTTTGACAGCAGCAGTTCCGCCAAATAAGAGCCGTCTTGTCCAGTAATGCCTGTGATCAAAGCCCGTTTCATGTTGTCACCTCCACGGAGATGTACAGGTCTGACCTCGTGCTGGTGTCGGATGGAATTGACAGAGGACAGAGGAAACTTATCAGGGACCGGGTACCGTTGTTGGCAACAATCCACACGCGAGGGACCCAGAACGAATACAAAACTGGCTGTCCCCGCCTCTTATATAGAGATAACTATCCGCCCCCTCAATTGTCTAGTGGCCGGTCTCGCGCCAGTAAGCCCAATCCGTCAAGTGCGAGGCAGTAGAGAAATTGCGTATTGTAAACAAGGTATCGGCGCCACAAACGGCGAGGGTTACTGATTAAGCGAAAAGCCCACTCTAACCCGTTATCTCGTGCCCATCGTGGGGCTTGTCGTACTCTGCCGGCGAAAAGATCGAATGCTTGCCCTACACCCACAATAACTGGCACATTGAGACGGTCTCGGTTCTCATACATCCACAGTTCTTGTTTTGGACACCCGAGAGCCACCCAGAGTACGTCAGCACCGGAGTTATTGATCTGGGCGATCATTTCGCTATGCTCCGCCGGTGTATGTTCCCGAAATGGCGGAGAGCAGGTTCCCGCTATCTGAATTCCGGGACAGCTTCGTGCCAGTCCGGCAGCAACGGTCTCAGGAACGCCGGGATGTCCACCGAACAGAAAATGCCGGTAGCCTTTCGCCGCCGTGTTTTGACAGAATTCGAGAAAAAGATCTGGGCCGTATACCCGTCGGCTCAATTGAAGACCCCGCCGACGGCCCACCCAGATGATCGGCATTCCATCAGGTGCAACTAGATCGGCGGAGGCAAGCACATCATGAAAGTACGCGTTGTTATATGCCTCCATCACCATATGTACATTACAAAGAGCAACATAGCGGCTACGTTCTCGGTTGGCGATCCATTGTTCGAAGATCTCCATAACGTCGTCAATCTGTACTGCGTGAATGGTACTGTGCAGAACCCGAAATGAACCACGTTGCTTAGACATTTGAGGAAATAGGAGTACCGAAGATATCGCGACAGAATAGCTAAGTTAGGCAACGTGAAAAGCGATCAATGCACTTGCAAGATTCACATGTTGTACTTGACCTTCGGGAAACAGGACCTGCAATTTCTTCTTGGTCAGCAGTTCGATGTGCTCAACCTCTTTCATGTAACCGGGAGAAACACGCAGGGCAAACGGCTTGAGACGCTCCGGATAAAACTGGTACAGAGGTAACAAAGCATGAGGCTCGATAGGAAAATAGAGATTTGGCGTCGTGATGAAGTACCCTCTCGATGCGACCCGCCTGATCTCAGCCGCGAATTGCCGCTGATCTTCCCAATTTCCGACGTGCTCGATGACGGCGTTGGAAAAGACCCAATCGAATGACTTGTCGGCAAACGGCAGAAAACGACCGTCGGCGTTGACGATACGAAGGTTGTACGACGCCTCCGTATCGCGAGCGGGCGGGTTGACATTCGCGATGGTCACGCTGTCGAATCTTTGATACAAACGCACAAACTCGCCGTTCATTCCCGTCCCACCGCCTACGTCAAGCAGCCTGCCCGGCTGCTTTGCACTCAACAGGGCGAGAAACTGCTCGGTCTTGCCGCTCCTAAAATGTTGATGGATCGGTTGGACTGAGCGCCGAATGATGGCTTTAATCCCCGACACGGAGAGCCTTTCGGTAGTGGGATGTCAAGGGCTTCCGCGCTTCTTGAATGGCCTGCTGATAGACGCCGATGAGCATCTTATAGTTACGTTCCGCGGTGTACTTCGCCTCATATTCCACGCGAGCATTTCGCCCCATCACGCGCATTTCGTCCGGATGCGCCCATGCCCACTCAACTTTCCTGGCCAGATCGTCTGCGTCACCGGGAGTAAAGTGCAAACCGGTGCGGCCGTCGTGGACGATGTCCTGCATAACCCCCAAACGAGAAGCGATGACGGGCACTCCACATGCGAATGCCTCAATTGCAACTAGGCCGAAGGTCTCGTAATAGCCTTCGGAAGGCCAGACAAGAAAGCTGGCCGCCTTAATTAGGTCGAAGAGCGCAGAGCGGCTCATGCGTGGTACGAGGTTTACTCGACTTCCTGCCCGACTCTGAGCTATTGAGGCCGCCTCGGCCAGCGGGCCCTCACCGCGTATATACAAAGGAACAGCCCGAAGCTTCTGCCAAGCGGCCAGAAGCGTCGGGACGCCCTTCTCCGGAGCAAGCCGTCCGACAAACACGGCGTACTCTCCCGTCTGTTCTGTGCTTCCGGGATCTGTATCCACAAAGTGAGGTTTTAACGCGATCTTTTCCGGGGGAAGGCCGGCCGCTGCAAACTTCTGACGATAAAATTCTGTGCTAACGACGTAGGCATTGACTTTCTCCTTCCAAGTGCCCAGCCAGTCGTGGACCGAAATCATAGACGCTACCACGGCGGAACGAACCCGTGAATTTTGATAGCAGCTATGCCGAACCGCTGGCAATGCAAAACGCCGACCCACGCATTCCTCGCAGATCCCACCCTCGCGGAAGAGGGTCGCCGCCGGACAGAGCAGCCTGGGGTTGTGCAGCGTCTGTACCACGGGGACATTCATAGCCGAGCAGGCATAGTAGGCGGCTGGTGAAATCAAGGGGAAAGTATTGTGAAAATGCGCCACATCCGGTTTTTCTCTGGCTAACAGCGAACGAAGCTGGCGGCAGGTATCCACGGCCCAAGTAGTGCGAAAGGCAAGACTTACTTTGTTGTAGATTCCATACTCTCGAATTTCTCCGTTGTCACGTGTATATTCGACCACCTCATGGCCGTTGTCAGTGAGCAGTTGACGCTCCCGGCTGTAGACTTCGTCTTCTCCGCCAGGAGACTGATAGCGATTATGCAGCAGCAGGACTTTCACGGTCGGGAGGTCATAGCGATTTGGCCGGGTAATACTGTTCGAAGTAGTATCCACGCAAGAGTTTCTCGGAATAACGCCGACTAGCAGCGAGCAGACGCGCCCCTTTGCGAACTAATGCGAGTGGCATTCCGGAGGGCATTCTTCTCAGAATCGGAGAATACATTCGAGCAATCTCATCGTGCTCAGTGAGATGTTTTATGCGCTGACTACTGGACTTGCTCTCGGAATGCCAGCGAAAATCAGCCAGCAAATACGGAATGTGCTGAAAGCGGTAACCAGCATTTGCGAGTCGCAAAAAGAACTCGTAGTCCATAGCGTAGTGGTAGCGGGTATCAATCCAATTCCCCTCCTCAAAAACCCGGCTACGAAAGAACGTTGAAGTGGTGGGGATGTACAGGATGCGGTGATAGGCCAGTACAAAGCGGCTGAACTCGATTTCGCGGCGAATGCGCGAAACGCGGCCAACTTCATCCATATAGCTGTAGTCCCCGTAAACAATGTCAGCATCCGGGAACGTTCCTAGCGCCTTTACGATCTTTTCGAAGCAAAGGGGACGATAGCGATCATCTGAATTGAGCCAACCAATAATGTCCCCGGTTGCCATGCGGAAACCTTTGTTCAGTGCGTCACTTTGGCCTTGGTCTGGTTCCGATACCCACCGGAGGTGTCGCCACTCAGACCTTTGCGAATACTCCCGTAGGATGGAGACAGTGCGATCGGTCGAAGCACCATCAACAACGATGTGCTCCAAGGACGGGTAATTTTGATCCTTAACGCTAAGCAGCGCTTCTTCAATGAATAATGCCTGGTTATATGAGGGCGTCACTATGGAAATCTGGGGAATCAAATCTCACGCTCCTGTCTGACCTTGCTTTGCTCACAGGTTGCAAGTGTGAAGAAGCGCCTTGCATCTCCTCGGCAAGCGCTTCCGCCGATTTTACCGGGGAAAAGCGCACCGTTTCGTGCTCTATCTCTCGGTTTACGTCTCAGTTTACGGGAATGTCCGAGGCAATGACCCGCGTGCCTAGGGCCACCGCATCGTACACAACTGCTGCCTCCCGGACCGCCCTCAAACAATGTTGGCTGGACTACAGCGACAGCCCGCATCACTATAGCAATCTGCTCGATTTGTGGAATTTTTCCAAGAAACCAAATTTCTTGCGATGAGAGCCCAAACGCCTCGACCTTTTGCCGCGGCTCCTCGAAGTATCGGAGCCAGCGATAATCGTAGGTGCTGCCAGCACAGATCAATTCCACATCACGGAGCCCAAACTTCGAGTGCAAAATTCGCAGTGCCTCCAATGCCGTGATGTGTGACTTTGGACCCAACTCTAAACATCTCCGCCGTCCCTCAGGCTCGCGATCTCAGCTTCCAGCATCAGGGATATCACCTCGCCCATGTGATGTCGCGCCTTCCATCCCAGTCCTGCCGCGGCCTTTGAAGGGTCGACTTTGTTGCGCGCGATGTCGGTAGGCCGGATTAAATGCTGGTCAACGGTTACGTGCTCTCGCCAATCCTTGCCGATGAGATTGAATGCCGTTGCCACAAATTGCGTTAAGGTGTGACTCTGGCCTGTCGCAATAATGTAGTCCTCAGGCGCAGGTTGTTCAAGTATTAGCGAAATTGCCTCGACGTATTCGGGTGCCCAGCCCCAATCTCTTTCGACCTCAAAGTTGCCGAGGGAGAGCTTTGTATCCTTCCCCAGGGCCAAAGACGCGACTGTGTGGATGATCTTGCGGGTGACGAAACGCATGGGACGCAATGGCGAATCGTGATTCGACAGGATACCGGTACAGACAAACATACCGTACGCCTCCCGGTAATTTGCGACCATCCAGTAGGCAGATGCCTTCGCTACAGCATAGGGGCTGCGCGGATTGAATTGCGTGTGTTCGTTGGCAACGTCGTTTCCCGTATCGCCGAAGCACTCGGTTGAGCCGGCATTGTAGAAGCGGATATTTAAATCCGAGAGCCTAATCCCCTCCAGGAAATTCAACGTCCCCAGCGTAATGCTCTGTATGGTTTCAACCGGCTGTTCAAATGACAGACCTACAGAGCTCTGCCCCGCCAGACTGAAGACCTCATCGGGGCGCACGCGCCTGAGCAGCCCCAGGACACTGCCAATGTCTCCAGGATTAAGCGAGATCATCCGCACTGCGTCATGGATGCCAAGTAGATGAAGATTGTGAAAGGAATTTAGTTCGGCATCCCGAGAGCTGCCCCAAACCTCATACCCTTTGGATAGAAGGAGTTTCGCCAGGTAACTTCCATCCTGGCCAGAAACACCGCAGATCAGCGCCCGTCGTCCCATCACTCACGTTCCTGTACAGAAGCTCGGATGGCCTTGGCTCGGCTCCTGCGTTGCGAGGGATGGCCGCCCGACAGCCCGAGCGTAGAGCGCTTGGAAGCTTGTAGCTGTATCCCTCATTGAAGATCTCACCAACACCTCAGATCCTTTCTGGATGAGGGACTCGCGGAAATCAGGGTCATCCAAGGCCCTTACCATCAACGCCGCAAGCTCCGTTGGAGAATCCGGACAGAAGTATGCTGCGCCATCCTGTGCTACCTCTGGGAGAACAGTGGCGTTGGAAGACAATACAGGAAGGTGCGCATGGAATGCCTCCAGAATCGGGAGACCGAAACCCTCGAACTTGCTCGGAAAAACCATTGCCGTCGCATTTGCAAACAGGGACTGAAGCTCTTCTGGTGTCACAAATCCAAGATAATGCAACTGCTCAAGGATACCCAATTCCCGAGTGATCTCCTCCAGTTTTGCGCGAAACTTTGTCGACGCGCCCGTGAAGTAAACGTCCGGAGTTCTACCATGCTCCTTCTTAAGAAGGTGGAGAGCGCGGATGATGTTCTCGTGGTTCTTGTGTGGCCAGGTGACTGCGGGATAGAAGAAGAACTGCCGCGGAAGACGATATTTTCCGACGGTGTCCTGCTTGGCTTGTAGAGAGGGAGCCGCGTAAGCGTCAAAGACTGATCCCCACCGGATCACAACCACCTTGTCCGGTGAAATTCCGTATTTCTCGATAACATCCTGTCTTGACCATTCTGTCTGAACACAAACAAACGCCGCCTGAGCACAGTATGCCCGATACCATCGTTCACGAAGCGCAAACTCGGCTTTCGAGAAGAATTGCGGGTAGTGGAGATGCTGCAGATCCCACGGCTGGTAAATGGATGGTAAGTGAGTGAGGTAGGCGGCCTGGGTGGGGAAATGGACTAGATCAAACCCCTGGGACTCGACATAACCAGAAGAAACGGGAACCGGCAGCATCTTGCTCCGCAAGCTCACCCAGACAGAGCGCAACGGTGCTATCGCGCGGAGCGATTTCTTCAATCTGGAAATTGTGGAAGCAGGGATGCACGTAAGCCGACATGGCCCGAAAATGTAAGGTGCAAGCCATTCTCGCAGTTCTTCCGGGACTATGAACGTACATTCCTGCTCGGCGCTTTCCGACTCGGAGAGCGCACTTGCAAGCGCCAGTACTGCCGTGCCAATGCCTTGCCGAGCGTCTAAACTTCTACAATCCAAAGCGATGCGAATTTTGCTATTGCTGCTCATTCGATGAGTTCGAGCTCACAGGGCGAGTCGCGGATGTGAAAATCCAACCATACCCTCGCGTGGATTTCATCTGCGAGGATCCCAGTTCGATATACGCGGTAGCGGAGACTGCCCTGTAGATGTTCAGAAAACTACGTTGTCAGCTGACTCTAACATCTTAGGAAGAACCTAGATCCAAGAGCGCAAGTTGCCTTGGTATCTCACTGACGAACTTTGCCCTGGTGCCTAGCCACGCTGGTTTGTGAAAGTACCGCCAAACGACGCGTCGTGTCGCACCGTGAGTGGCAGCTTTCGGTATACGACAAAGCCTAAAGAATGCGGAGCCGTCAGCTTTGTTTCTAAAACCCAATCGCGCGAGTGTTCCATCTTGGGTCGAATCGACTCCATCTTCTCGTTGTCCCAGTCATGGGCCATGAAAATTGATCCCGCCTGCAAATATGGTTCGAACATTGCGAATTCGTCAGCGGTTTGCAGCGAGTCCTGGGCACCATCCAGAAATAACGCGTCCACCATCTCCAGTCCTTTTAACTGCTCCGGAAACATATCGGTACTGCGTCCGCGGAGAAATCTTACGTACGGCAAAAGGTGCGGAACCTCGCGCTTGTAGCCCACAACAGCGTTCTCATATGCAATCTCATTCGGCTCGATCGCGTAGAGCAACCCGCCGCCATTATCGTGAAGAGCCTGTGCAATGAAGAATGTGCTTCCGCCACCGTACCAGGTCCCGACCTCAAACACAGTGCGTGGTTTGTGTTCGCGAATAGCCTGGTAGAGAGCTTTGCGCTCTCTATACCAAAGCTGACCTGGGATTGCCGGGCAGCCCTCATAAAATGTGCGGGTTTGTTTAGGCACGAATCTGCGGATCGCCGTCCATGCCCTTCGACCTTTCGGCCCAGCGTTATGGTAAGACTTCAGAACAAACATCAAACCCCCTTATCACAGACAAAGCCCAAACTAAACCCTTTGCGCGCCCCTATAGCCGCCAATTCGGTCAAGACAGTGTTGTTGAAACGTTCCCAGGTGTAGCTCGTTTCGACCAATCGTCGTGCCGCATCTGCCCGGTCAACCAATTCCTCCTCCGGAGACTGCTGCAGGCGATCTAGCACGGCAATGTTGTGCTGCATATCGGTAGTGCTGAGCTGCTCAATTTCCCGCATATTGTAGTAACCGGATTGAGGGGTGCAGCATACTGGAAAGCCCCAGGACATCGCTTCCAGTATGGTCGTGGGATTTGCATCGGAGACTCCCATCGTGATGAAAAAATCGACCTCGGCGGCCAATCGGGTGACAAAATCCGCGTCTAACGAATAAAATCCCGTTCGCTTTTCGAGATTAGGAAATTCCTCTGCTCTGCCTCCCAGCCAGACGCAACGATGTCGCTTAGCCAAGCCAAACAGAATTGAGAGAAGATGGACACCTTTGCACGGCAGGGAATTCCCGATGTAAAGGAACTTGCGCCTGCCCGGTGGATTGAACCGCTTCTTAACGCGGGGGAATTGCCTCACATCTATTGCCATGTCCAAACGAGTAATTTTTGGCTTCCAATGTGCAAAAGCACTTTCGTCCCAGGTGTCGTACCAATAAGGTCCCATGATCCCCCAAATGGCATCCACGTCGGGAACGTATCGATCAACGGGCGCATTGATATCCGCTAAACCGTGGTGGATGGGAAACATTGCTATTCGCGCGGCGAATTCTCCTCTTTCGCAGGATTGATTCCAGACGGAAGCCTGATCTTCCGGATTGGGATGTCCGATGAGAATATGCCTTTCCCCTCCGCGAATTACAAGCCTCTCCTGGTAGTCATATAGCAGCGTGTGAAAATTAGACCGCAATGTCTCGTACACGTTTCTTGTGATGGATACCGGGGAGTAGTGCGGCCAGTCGGAAGTATCGAGATCCGTTCGTTTGCTGATCCACTGGCTATCGACACGATATTTTTGGGTAAGTTGGGCAACTCTTTTCCCGATTCGAGCTGCGAAGCCTGTTCTAGGAACGCTGTAAACAAAATGAACGGTCATGTGTAGTGGACGGAAGTTGAGGCGCTAATTCTCAACCTTTCTGGCCGATACTGGAACCTCTAACCCTTACTACCTGCAAACAAATAAGTTCCGTAGTGAGCCAAGGGCTCTCGGCCGTCGTCACGGGACAAAATACGATAGAGGATCGGCCTGAATGTAGGCTGTAGAAACATGTCAAGCGTCTGGTGATCGACCCTAATCGGATGGCCAATATCACTTCGAACTTCGGGAAGCGCCAAGTCTTCCTCGGAGGTGAGATCTTGTCCCACTATCAGTAGCCCGCCCGGCTTTGTTACCCGAACTGCCTGCCTCAAACAGTCCGAAGCATCGTGGACGTGATCGAGCACATTGATAAGCACGACCAAGTCAAAGAAATCCGAAGCAAATGGGCACTGCTCCATGGGGTGGTCGTCGACAAGCACCCTCTGCCTTCGATACGATTCGCTCAACCATGTATAGCGAAAGTTGAGATAGATATGAAGAAGGGGATCACTGCAATATGCGTGATCAATTGTTCTGCCATTCGAAATCAGCCGAAGGTTCGTGTATGGCCCGCAGCCAAATTCGATTGCATTCTCAACGTGGCTTGGAACAAACTGATACCGGTCAAGTCGTTCGGCCCACCAATGGTTCCAATCATCACCGACTTCACGCGTGCGCAAGCCGATTTGCTGAAGAACTCGCTTCGCCGCATTTCGGAGGGGACGGTTAACGCTCTTCCAAAGGTCACCCTCCCAACGTTGCGCTTGCAGCCAGCGCTCGCGCGGAACGTTGAGGACCACGTGCTTTTGGAGATTAACCACGGCGTCTTGATTATTGCTCGATGGGTTGGGATAGATCATAGGGAAGACCCCCAAATAGAAACTTAAAAGTCCTTTGTGTCAGCTAATCACAGTACTCGCTTCGAATGCGACATCGGTGGGGCCAGTGGCTAGTCAGCATCCCTTGCAATCCCCATGAAAGATGGCCGTTGAGAATCGGCGAAAACTGTTTGAACACCAGATCCCACTTCAGACAACAAACGTGGTAGATACCAGAAATAGGGAATAAACATAAAAACTATCTGAGACGCGATAGAGCCGTAAATTACGCCAGAAATACCTATATGACGCGTTAGATAGATTGAAAGCGCAAGATTACTCATCGCCATTAAAACACCGCAGATCGCTTGCACCCGTATGAAACCGATTCCATTCAAAAACGCAGCCAGGGGCCCACTGATGCCGACAAGAACGGCCCAAGTTGCCAATCCAACCAGCAATAGGAACGAAGGGACGATTTGCGGGCCTACCCAGAGGAGTATGATCGACCGACCGAGCGCGATGAGCAATAGGTTGGCGGGAATCGCGATGGCCAGTCCCAAGAGCATCGAGCGCCTGAACGTAGCCTTTACCCATTCACCATCTCCACGGGCGGAGGCTTCAGCATAAGCCGGCCAAAGCGGCACAAACACCATGGAAAGCACTGCAGGGATAATCGCAAACAGTCTAAAAGGTACTGCGTATTGGGTGACGGCGGTTGCCCCGCAGACCTGAGCAATGATCAGATTGTCGGTTTGGTAACCAACTGCCCCCGCAATTTGCATAATGAAGAACAGGAATCCGAAATGAAGAATCCTTCGGGCGGCGGCGCAGGAGATGTGATCCAGGCGTGGTCTGAGCCAGGGCCGCTGAACTCCGAATACCGTCGCCGCATTTAGCAAGCCTGACAAAACCGGCGCGCCTGCGACAGCCAGCACCAAAAACGGGAGCCCAGCTTGGAAGCGGATCACAGCAAGCAGACCTAGCAGGCCTAACAGATTGCCAGCCGCACTCCACATTTGAAAAAAAAATCCCTCCTGGAGCCCCGATTGGATTCGCTGCACAACGCCAAGCGGAAGTTGGGCCAGGAAACAAAGAATGAATATGGCCGCCGCCGGGCCCGCCTCCTGAATTGCAACTGGCGAAGTAAGATTGAAAATCCTAGCCCAAGGCACAAATGGATAGGAGAACCACAAAGAAAAAGCTGCGAACAGAGCGACGGCGAGCAGCACAAAAAATCCAGTCGAGACGTAAGAGATCGCGGCTTCTCGATCGTTCTTGCCGTCGCTCTCGGAAATGGCATTCAATAGTCCGTTGCCGATCCCAAAATCCGCAAATACCAGCAAGGTAACCGTTGACGTAATGGTTGCCCACAAAGCATACCGTTCCGCCCCAAAATGGTTCACGATCAGCCGGACACAAACCAACATCGCTAGCAGGGAAGTAGCTCTTGCGGCGCCTGAACTGACTGCTGTGAGCGTAATTCTGCGGTGTCGCTCGCGCGATCGGCCGCTTCGAGTCGATTTATCGGCAGCAGTTAGCAGATCCTTGATACTGATCGCTCTTGCTCGGCTTAGCATGGAATTATTCAGGTCGGAGCGACGTAAGGGGAAAGCTCAAGGAGTCGGCGCGGAGCAGTCCCTTTTCTCGGGAATTCGCACCCAAGATGCTGCCAAACAGAAACGATGTGACAATGACGTTCTGCAGAGAACCGTACGGCCAGGGCGTAAAACCCAGGGTCATAACAAACTGTGCGACGGCAAAGGCGAGTGTAAGCTGTGTGAAGGCGCGCAGCACTCCTACCTGGTTCCGAGACTGGACTTTCAGCCAGCCAAACAATCTGAAATGCAGCCAAAGATAAGTCAGCAGTCCAAACAGACCATACAGGAGCCAGACATGCATGATGGCATTGTGTACGCCCCACGATTCTGTCTTCCATCCCACAATGCGAAATGTTTCATAAGGCACTCCGACACCAATGCCTGCGATTGGATGTTCCTTGATGTGGTCGAACGCATCAAGAATGTCATTCAAATGATCCAGATTAGTGGCTGCATAGACAGGATCCAAAGCTGTAGGGGCAATGTTCGCGATCCTTTGGTATAACATGCGTCCAGACATTCCCAAAGCTAGCATCAGGACTAGCCCGATTAGAGGAAGACTCTTCAAAATGATTCGGCGATTCAGAATGAGCAACATCAGGGTTCCGATGAACAACTCGCCCCAATAGGTACGCCGAAAGGCGACAAGCACAAACAAATATCCACACAGCGCGATGAACAGCCAACAGCACCGCTCTGCGGAACTGGTAGCCTCTTCGCGAAACCGGAACGCCATCAGTCCCATAAGACCAATTCCACTGACCGTCGGGCCATCAAATATTGGGGTCCGGACGTCAACTATGACGGCAGCAACTCCGCCTCCCAGCAAATATGAGATGAAGATATAAACAAGGCGGCAAAGCATGACGAAGCAAAAGATCCTTACGGACATACGTACTTCACGCTGGGTGCGGATCCAATATGCGAATACAGGGACCAGGAACAATGCCAGGACAAACTCCCGCCAATCGAAGAAAATGTGTGCGCCGCCATTCATTTGTCCGTGTACAGCTCCAGCCAGCAAGAAACAGAAGAACAGGACCACAGGTCGTCTTAGACTGGAGGGAATTGATAGCCAACTCCTGCGCCCAATCATCATCAGAACAAAATGGACCGCCCCGAGTCCGAAGAGGAATGCATCGACCAATCTAAAATTGCCCCACAACTGTACGTAGATAATTCCGGCGGGTCCATCGAATGACTCGAATTCCCTGAACCACAAGCAGGCAAAGAGCAGAAACAGCAGTGCCGTACCCACATAGCGCCGGAATGGCAGAGACTCCGTGACGCAGATCGGAGGAGAGATGCTAGTCGCTGGCATTCTGCACAACCGAGCTCTGCTGACGGCGCCACCAGAAGACTCGATCCCTGATTTTCGACTGTTTCCGGAATCGGCCAATCCATTTACCAATCCCCGAGCTGGTCACCTCGCTGGAAATCGTGGCTACAAACGTGCGGAACGGCGATGCTGGATCCACTCTGCTCCAAACATCCACACCAATGATGTAGAGGGCGCCGAACAGGAGGGCGAGCAACGTACCGCAAAATGTAACAATGATTCTCGGGGGACTAGCCTTCTTCTCTGGTACCTCGGCGTCGTCCAGCACACCAACAGACGGAATTTCCTTTACCTCTTGAACTTTCGCGAGTTCATACTGCTTCGTTAGAGCTTCAAAAATGGCTTCCTGAAGTTTCGTCTGCCGATATAAATCTGCCCAAGTTGCTCCCAGCAGCGGCAGATTGCGAATCGATGGATATTGAGAACCGGATCCCGCATCAGGGTCGCCCGAGGCGCTCCCAGACGTCCCCGCCAGATTACTCAATTGGTGCTTAAGCTCCGCGATGCGAGCATTTGCGGACCGGATGCGAAAATTGTCGGCCGCGTAGATTTGCTGCAGGCCTTTCAATTGTGATTCTTCTGCGATCAGTTGGCCTTGCACAGTCGCCGCGCCTTCAAGCATCGCTCGTCCTTGGTCTTTGATGTCCAAGGTATTGTTCTTGCTGGAAAATTCGCTGAACTGTTTCTCGGAACTTTCCAGATCCTGCTTAACCGCCTGAAGTCGTTCTTCGAGAAAGACACGCTCCCGGTGAGCAGCAGAAGTTGTAGAACGCGTTATGACGCGGTTCAGGGACTCGACGTAACCGTGTGCCATAGCGGCGGCGCGTTTCGGGTCGCGATCTTTGACATTCAGAGTGATCACACCGCTCTTTCGATCTTCCGATATTTCAGTGTTATCCTCTAATAGCTTTCTTGCGTCCACTTGTCGTCGCACCTGATAGACCTTTCTAAGATCTAACCCGTTAACAATTTCATCCTGTACGGTGCGGCTCTGCAGCATTGCTACGAAAATGGCGCCGCTCGTTTTGACTCCGAGCAAATCAGAGGCCATGGTAAGAGCGCCGCCCGAACCGCCAGCATTCGCTAGCATTGCATACAACGCACCGGACGAGTCTTGCGGCGGAAGTAACTGGACCGTTGACACGTAGCGCTTTGGAATAACGAGAAATGCGATAACAGCACTTAGCACAAAACCAGCCACCAAGGCACGGAGTAACAGGTTCCTCCGCGACCACAAAGGCCACAACAGCGCAATTATGTGCCCCTGGGTATGGAGCTCAAGCAACTCGTCTTCGGTAGACGCAACTGCAACCGCGCCCTCGTTGTCCAAAGCTGGCTTGAAGTTCTTTGTCACCGTGTCCACAGTCTTCAAGTTTCCAGAATCATCAGGGGAGGGAAACTCGACCTCGGTGACCGAATTAATTTCTTGAACACTCATGTTCTGTCTCAGACTTTCCGCAATTGTGCGCTCTTGTGCCGGCTTAGCTCTGCTTAGTGATCATTCATGAGAAAAAAGCACGCCAGTGCCCACGAAGGGTGGTTCTTCCCTTGATGCACTCTTGGCCGGTGTGTCACTTAAGTGCCATCCGCGAAAGAGAAAACACTTGTCGTTTTGCGTTCTCACCTAATGAGGAGTGGCTTTGGCCCTTCGCGTATCGGTCAAGGAAGGGATCGAGTTCCATGGTCTACATAACTGAGACTCGTGCGTTCATAATTGGACACGGCGACGTCTCGGGGATCACTTACTAGATATACCGCCCTCTGATACTGGACACGATACTGCTCGTGTGTCTTGAACGCTTGCCCTCCATTCGGTAGCAGCGCCGGCACGCGGTGGCTCCCAATGTAGGGAATGGCCGTTTCCACCGGGCCGAAATCGGCTGTTTGTCCTGAAATGAGCTCCCATAACAAGAACCTCATCCAAGTATTGCCCGACGGGGGTACGATACCAGAAATACGTCGTTGATCCGCACGGCCCGGTGCCGATACCATCACGATTGGCGCTCGCATCCTTGTAGCCCGCAACGTCGGCGAAGGTTTCCTCACAATTTGTGTATGCCCCCATGATGTGGAGTGACATCGACAAGCTTCTAAATCCCCCGCATTGCAAAGATCGTGGTGTGCAGCAGGATTGCTAAGTCCATGAAGAAATTTCGGTGCTTGATGTAATAGAGATCGTATTCGATGTTTTCGTGAATGAGGTATTTGCGGTCACCGCTGAGCTGCCAGAGCCCGGTGATTCCCGGTTTTACCTGCAGCCGCTGAAAATGACGTTCATTATAGGTCCCGACAATGAAGGGCATCTCCGGACGAGGCCCAACCAGCGACATATCGCCCCGGAGCACATTCAGTAATTGCGGAACCTCATCCAGACTGGTGCGGCGGAGGAAGCGGCCGAGCCGGGTAATGCGGAGATCGTCTGATTCCTTCGGGGAATAAGCGTAGGCGGGAGCCTCCGTGTGCATGGTACGGAACTTGAACATGCGGAACCTTCGCCCGTTCAGGCCAACACGCTCCTGGCGAAACAGCGCCGGGCCGTTGGAATCGAGCTTGATGAGAATGGCAAGCAACAGGAAGAGGGGCGACCCGAGAACCAGGAGAATCGCGGCGCCACCGAAATCGCAGATTCGCTTGGCCCACTCGTAGGTGTAACGCCTGGGGCCGCGGCTGAACGAGGCCAGCAGAACGCCGTCAATGTCCTGAAAGTCAACCAGCGGATCGGAGTGAACGAAAGTGCTGGGGACGAAGGACACGCGCGCGTTTGCCGCCAAAGCTTCTTCAACTGTCAAGTGAAACTTCTCGTGTTGAATAGAAGGGATGGCGATCACGACTAGGTCGGCAGCACACTCCGACACCAAGTGCCGAGTCATTGGACCACGCATCACGGATGCTGACCGCCGATTCTCGTAGCCTAATTCAAGAATGGCGCAACCGACTTTCGCGGCGTTGTCATCCACGAACGCCACCGGTTCGAGGCCGAGTTTTGGAGAACGGCGCAGAACCGAGTAGACGCGGCGCCCGGTGGATCCCGAGCCGTAAATCAGAACCCGTTCAATACCATAGCCCTTGGCATGCAGATTCTGCACCAGCAGGTAAACGAGATGTTTTTGAAGAAAGAGAAAGAGTGGCACCAAGCCCAGGGCGATTACCAGTAGCCAGCGTGAAAACAGGAAGCTGGTAAAGAAACTCACGCCCAGTATGAAACCCAGAGCCTGCATGGACACGCGGAGTATGTGCTCCGTTTCACGCACGCGCAACAGACTGGTTCCGCGGGAGTACGCGCCTACGCGGTCCAACATGAGGACGATCACCACTGCGAAGGTAGCAGATACGCCAAAGACGACTGAACGCGGATAGTAAACCTGCTTGCCCAATCCGAGGAGGTAGTATGCCGCGTAGCTTGACATGACTGCGCCAATCACGGTCACAAAATCGGCGAGCACTTCCAGTTTTGTCAGTTGACTTCGGAATCGCGCGGCGGAAGTGCGCCGTGCGCCCGGTACAGCCAGAGCCAGATCCGAATCGAGGGTGGATTGAGCTTTCGGTGAACTTGTCAGACCGATCGAGGATTGCATGTTAATCTTTGGCGCTATCTTTCGCTCCTGCTTGTAAGGATTCTCTTAGTTCCGCACCGACATTTTCGGCTGCCTCGGGAGGAGTCCGCGGCCCAACACTTGAGTGCATGATTCTTGTCTGAAGTGAGAGTGAGGTGCTCGAAAACTTTGGGAGTCTAGCTATCGTCCTGACTTGCGGATCTGCCACTTCGGGTAAAAGGTCAGCTGGACAGAACTCGTGAAATCGGTTTGCCGCCCCGCTGCGAGAACCGGAAACTTCCACTGTTCGTATTGCAGGAAGCCACTGAGCGCAATCTCATGCGTGAGCATTCTCCCCGCGCGCGCCGAGTAGTCTACGGAGCGGCCGCCGCCGATGAAGTCCGTGGAGACTTCCTGGTACCGATATCCCAACTGGAAATTGTCACGGGGTGAAAAGGAGTAGGTCAGCCAGGCCTGGCCGCCTCGACTCGCTCGCCCGATCCAGTTCGCCAGGAGCTGTCCGTTATTCGTGTAACCCGAGCGATAGCGGCGTTCGCCGTAATAAACAAAGCCCGGCGCGAACTCGCTGGTTAGAGGTTCGTGGATCCCTTCCCCACGAAGTTCCAGCTGGTGAACTTTCGGAAATTGAGCGATGTAAAACCCAGGGTTCAGGACGGGGCGAGAGGAGCCGATGGGAGAGATTTCATCGACTGCCAAAGCATCGCAATACACCGTCAGCCAGTTTCGGAGATGCGGGATGCGATAGCTGACATCCGCAGCCGAACCGCGTTTGGCGGGGTTGTTGCCAGTCACTGTCGGGCCTTCATTAGTATGGGCGTAAAAGGTCTTGATGAAGTTGGCCCAGGTAAACGGAAGCCCAGGACCGGCGAACATAGCGGTAGCCCCCATCCCGATCTCCAGATTCGACGTGGGCTTAAAGCTGATCTTGGCCCCATCGAGGAACGGCTGCGGCTTGATGTTTCCGGGACCGAGCAGAGTTGTTCCGTTCAGTTCGAACTGGGTCCCGGAGAGCTGGCCCAGAAAATACTCAACCCGGATGGGGCCCAAAACCTTGGAGAGCAGTGGGACTCGAAGAGGTGACACGCTATCCAGCCTCAGCATGTTGAACGATTCGGCATTGTTGCTCAAAAGGAGCGCACCCGAATCGCCCGGTCCGAGCCACCAGCCCTGTTTGCCGAATGAGATTTGAATATTGTGGAAATTCAGCGCGATCGCGCCCTCGATAACTCGAAAGCGATCGATGTTGGGAGTCGCATTGGATACGGGAAGAGTAAGGTCCGCATTGGCGATTGCCTGCAGGACCTGAGGAGGATCAGAAGGAGAACCCGGAGCATGTTGGTACTCACCGCGGAAGTAAAAGGATAATGGGCCGGCCACGGCGTGGCCACTCACTCCGGTCACATTGTTGAACCCCTCTCCGTAGGGTCGTCCGTAATCATTGATGATCGTCTCCCCGAAGTGATATCCATCGCGCAGCGGAGTTCCCGAGACTCCCATCAGGCGCGTATACACGGATTCTAGACGCACGCCAAGATTGGGAGCACCATCCAGGCGATCGGTTTCGGCCACAAATTCCTCCGCCAGCGTCTTATAGATCTTCTGCGCTTCGCTCCCCGGTTCGGCATCGTCGCTCAGTTGCTCGCCAGCCTCTTGCAGCAGTCGCGCACATTCCATCCTCGTCCAGGGACGGATTCCGACATTTGCGGATCGCACCGCACCCAGCGCGATAAGACGGTTGAAAGCGGGATAAATCCAGCTATCCAGCGGCACGTACGGCGACCCCATATTTGCTGGGTTGCGAACCTTCTTCTCTTTGTCTTTGTCCGAGTCTTCGTCGAAATTGTCCCATCCCGCGCCGCCCAGTTCGGCGTCGTGATGAGCACGATAGACCAGGCGCGCAAAGTACCATCCGAGAGCGCTGCCAATTACAACGTCGGAAGAGAAGTGTTGCTTGCCGGTGACGCGCGTCACCGTCACCGCCGAAGCCAAGCCGTAGGCGGCGATCTTCGTCAGGGTTCCCGGATATTCATGCGCGACCACGCTCGCGACCGACCAGGCGATCGCGGAGTGCTCGGAGGGGAACGACGCCCCTCCCTGAAGAAACGTCCCATTTCCGTTTCCGTCAAGCGGCCGAGGACGCTGGGTCATGGTCTTGAACAGATAGGCCATCGCCGTGCTGTTGAGAGCTGCCTCGCCGGCTAAAAACCCGGTTTCGCGCAGATGGTCGTTGTGGATGAAATGTCCCCAAAAGTAAGAAGCGCCAGCGGCGCCAATGAGCGAATAGGTGGCGTAGTCGGAAATACTTTTGCTTCGGTTGATCTGCGAAGTTTTATCCGGAACCTGACGCGATATCCAACTGTCGCCCGCGATCAGGGCGCCCGTGAAGGCGGCGAAGGGAACAAGATATTTGGCGTCTTCGCGGTCCAAATGGAACGGTGCTGTCCAGAACTGTTTCTGGTCGAGCGCCAGATGCTTCATGAAGGGCGTAATGAGCCGATTTTCTGGATCCTCTCCGGCGGGCAAGAACACGGGCTGATTCCCGTGGGGTTTCGCTCTCTTAACTGGTGGAATTGAACTATCTTGCGATTCTGTTTTCGCATCCGGCGCGAGTGAAGGCGGCTGCGAATCGGTCTGAGCGTTGCCCTGTTCGATCGGCAAGAGAATCACAAGCATGACTAAAAGGACCCGGAGCCTCATGCGCCTAGAACGATCGCGCTACCTGAATGGCAGTTCCGATGGCATACGCGACCTGTGATCCCTCCAGAATGTTCTTCCATCGCGTATTCGCGCTGAAAGCTCTCTCGGGCACCGCAACCATGTAGCTCGGCCGCAGTTCTGCGGTCTCCACTCCCACACGGAACCAAGGCATCGCTCCGAGAGTCGCGATTTGGAGTCGTATCGTCATGTGCGCTTAGGGAATCGCCACAGCTGCAACCAACGCGGCAGACGCCGCGATCTGCGCGATGGACAGAACGTTCTTCATAGTGCTGCTGCCAAGCACCGGCCTCTCCGGTACCACAATCGTGTCGCCCGGACCCATCGCCGCCGAGAGCGCACCTCCGGACCAATAGCCGCCCTGTTTACTCGTGACCGAACCGTCCGCGCGGACGATGAAGATTGCACCTTTGTCTGCCAGCTTGGTTGCGCCTCCCGAGCGGGAGAGATACCAGCCCGCATTCCTCCCTGGCGTATAAGTAAGGGCGTTAGAGTTGTACACCTGCCCGATGACCAGCACCGCTCCGGGCTGCTTGGGGATTATGAGGGAATCGCCAGCGCGAAGCTCGATATCCTCCGGCGATCCCGCAAAGTCTTTGCGGTCCGGGCGAAGATGTATGACCAGCCGCCCCGACACAGGAGCTTTTCGCAGTGCATCCAATGCGCGCTGGCGTTGCAGCATGGCGGCCTGTTGCAATGCAGCTTCCTCCGTTCCCGACGTGGTTGCCGAAGTCTTTACCACTGTGGACTCTTGCTCGAGCCGATCGATCAATTCTTGGCGATTCTTCTGCTGAAGTTCACGAACTTCGGTCCGTTCGAACACCGCTGCGCGTGGATATGCTGTCGGCAGGACCCCTCCAGCGCGTTTCAGCAGCGAACTCAGGCGTTCGCCTGGCCTGATGCCATAAACACCTGGTTTGCCGACTTCACCGCGTAAGGTGATCGTCGCACCGATATCGTTCCAGCCAGCCTGTTGGGGCACGGTCAACACATCGCCGTCGCGGAGCGGCAAATTCTGGTCTTCCTTGCCCGCGAGAGCGGCCGCCAGATTTAGGTCCTGGTGTCCGGCCGGCACGTGCTCCCCGGAAGAATTAGAGATCGCATAATGCGTCAGGTCACCGCCATCGGGATTCGCGCTTCGCAGCAATCCGCCAGCAGAAAGCACCAGGTCTGAGACGCTCATATTGACAGCGAGAGGATAGTGGCCCGGCCGCGCGACATCACCTCTTATGTACACGCTGCGTGGCGAAACTTCTTCCGGTTGGCGATGCACAAGGATCCGATCACGCGGCTGGACCAAAACATTATTCAAAGGATCTCCCGCGAGTGCGTCACTCAAGTTGATACTAAAGACTCGTGTGGTCCCGTCTGACTGCCTGCGGAATAGCTGTCCCGAATCAAGCCAAGCCTCCGGCGTCACACCGCCAGCCTGATATATCGCATCGCGTAAATGCTGCTGGCCAGACGTGCGATACGACCCCGGCGCGCGGACCTCACCGGTGATGAACACTTCTGGATCCGCCTCGAAGTCGTACCGTCCGAAAATGCGTACAGTGTCGAGCGGCTCCAGCTTAGGAGCGCTGTCGGGATGTTCGAGAGCGGCTGCCAGATCAAAGGTCTCGACAACTGGATGATAGTCCGGTGCATGCAGCCGAATGATCTCGGCATAACGGGTCGAGGGTTCCGGAAGCAGATCAGCATACGAAGTCACCAAGTCCGTGAGTTTCATCTGCGGCTTGTAGGAATACCGCCCTGGACGCAAGACATGCCCTACGAGGTAGATCGATTCCGAGTTATAAGGCGCGATCGGAAAGATGTGGATCTCGTCCCCATCCTGTACCGCGAACCCGCTCATTTGTGCGCGCACCGCTTCGGAATCGCTGGTGTCGCTTATATCGAAGCTCAACATCGTGCGCTTTTCATGCGCCACCAGGCGCTGGACTTCGATGTGCCGCAGTGCCGCCGCGGGGAGAATTCCTCCAGCCAGATCGAGTACGTCCACGAGTGTCTTCTCATTGCGCAATTCGTAGATTGCCGGGCGGCGCACCATGCCGTCTACGGTCACCAACGGACCAAGCGGCGGTACCATCAGGGAATCGCCGTTCTCGATTCGCTGCAGATCACCACGAACACCGTGGAGCAGCAGGTCATACGCGTCCACTTCTTCAATCAACTGCTTTCCTCGATAGTGTTGAAGCCGCCGGAGAGAGCCTTGCGACGTCACACCACCCGCCACAAACAGAGCATTCAGCGGAGTGGAAAGCGAACTTACGTCATACGCGCCCGGTGAAATGACGTCGCCAACCACATACATACGCACCGAGCGCAGCCGGAGCAGTGCAACGTCTGCAGAGACATCGCGGAATTGTGTTCTCAGGGTGCGTTGTACCATTTCCTGTACATCGCCAAGCGTTCGCCCGGAGACAAGGACCGGCCCTGCTTCCGGCAGAGACACGCGCCCCTCCCGGTCCACTGTGCGGAGCAGCCGCTGTGAAACCCCTCCCCAGAGATCAATCGAGAGATTGTCACCCGGACCGACGACATAGCTCGGGCCCACGGGAAGATCCATGGGGATATAATCCGGGTTTGTGTTGCCTTTGCGGAAAACATCGAGACCAAACCTCTCGAGAGGCCGATTGCTCGCTCCCGCCTGCACATAGAGGTCATACAAGGAAGGCACATCTGCGTAAGGATTCGGTTGACGCACCATCCTTACTTGCTCGGCCTCGCTAGTGCCCGCGGGAGCAGAATTGCGCCCTGCTGGATATCGCTCTGAACCCCGCCCTGTCCGTGGCATCCCGGCGCCGCTTGATAATGGATCCGACTGAGACAGCGACTGCAGATCTGCTTGGCTGCTGAATGGAAGCGAAGGATTCTGCCCACTGCCGTACCCGGCCATACGCGACGTCCCGTTCAGCGATGGATTTGTATCAACCTGCGCCGCAGCGAGCATGGTCTCCGGCGCTGCCAGATTGGCCGGATATCCTGAGCGTTGGTCCGGCGAAAGGCCTGTGCCATCCGGACGCATCATTTGGCTGGGTGAAGTATCGTCGGCGCGTTGCGACGGCGCCGACGAACGCGGCGCATGCACTGGTGCAGTCGGGCCCACCGGCAGACTTTCATGATCCTCCAGGAGAGAGGGCGAGAGCGCGCACTCCGGGACGCTCCGCGGATCGCATGCAGCGTAACGGCCAGCGTTTGAATTTTCAACCAGAGTGTCGCGGCGCTCGGCGGCGCGCGCGATCATCTGTGCCCGCTCCTGCCGCACGAGCTTTTGCTCTGCTCCTAGGTCCGAGTCCGGGTTCAATCGAGGCACGAGATAGCCATACCGCTGCAGGAGGCGCGTTGCGAGCACGCGGGCACGCAAGTCCGAGCGCAGGCGTTCGGCTACCGCTCTATCAGTCAGATCGGACTCTTCAAGGATCTGCCCGGTCGCCCCCACGTCTTGGGCAAGAAGGCGCTTAAACTCGACCATCAGACCAGCCTCTTTATTCACGACTTCGAGAATCTGATCAGCTGAAGCCGCCGCCTTCTCAAGATTGTCCGAGATGATATCGGGAGGACGGCCAGGCACACGCGTCGCAGTTTCCGTTCCGGACCGTTGCGCTACACCCTCCTTGGATTCGTGCTGTGAATAGGCGGCCGCGGAAAACAAGAACGCCCAGGCAAGACAAAATATACTTTTCTGCAATTGTTTGTGGTCGAACATAGTTTATTTCACCCTAGGGCCGGGGCAGGAAAGCCTTCGGTCTGTTCGCGACCAACCTGCTTCGCCGAGCACTCACAATTCCCCGCCTCCAGATGCCTCGATAGGGCAGCCGGAACTGAGTTTGGTTGACTGACAAGATGTCTTCAGAGGGGTTCAACGTCGGCCTCGTCAACCTCAAGCATCACCGATCGCATGATCAGATCGATCGAGAGCACCAAGCGGAAACGATCTTTGCGGCGGATCATGATTCCTTCCGCACCCACGAGAGGCCCGCGCTTTACGCGGACTCTCCTGCCTTGGTACAGGTAGGGATGAGGTTGCGGCGACAGACCTGCGGACATGCTCGATTCAAGCGCGCGGATCTCGGAATCCGGAACTGCGGCCGGCTGCCCCTGAAAGGTCACGAACCGCAGGACCCCGGGAGCCCGAAGAACACCCAAACGGTCGGGAAGACTTAGATTCACGAAGACATAGCCCGGGAACAGGGCCATGTCTAGTTCCTTACGGCGATCCTTCCAGCGGCGTACGCTGCGGTAGACCGGAAGAAAGCAGTTCAATCCCTCGTATTTGAAATGCCGGGTCACCAGCATTTCGTGCCGAGGACGAACGGAAATCGCGTACCACCGTTCAACCGGCAAAAGTTTTTCGGCAGAGGTCAAAGACTTGCCAGGAACTCCGCTCCCTGACGCTTCGTAATTTGTGGTTGTGTTCCCAAGCACCGTTTGCCCTCCCAACTGTAGCTCCGCCCTCTCAGTTACATTCGATAAACGAATGTAAGCCGCTCTGAATCATATAGTTATGCCAGCAACCCCTTGCTTCTGACTAACTGCGGAGCGTCCCGACTAGCGATGGACGTTCGCGCAGAGCGCTCAAAATCCCAGCTTCCGAACTCTCTAGGGGCCTCGTGCGCACATCTACAATTGCCCAATAAATAGTCCCGCGATTCTCCTCCGGCGCGAGCGCAAGAATCCTCATCTGCGGATACCGGCCAAGCAGAAAGCCACATTGGGCTACCCTCTTCTCAGCCTCATCGAGCTCCAGAATCAGTACATCGGGCTGAGATTCTTCAATCGCCTCGGTCAGTTCGTTTTCATTGCGCACTTCCCCAACAATATCGATATCAGGTTGGTCGGCAATGGTGGCCAACACGAGTTCTCTCATCAATCGCGGCTGGTTTGCGACCAAAACTCGTATGCGCTTCAAGATCTCATATCCTCAACCATAACTTCTTACCTTGTCCGTAGTTCCTTAAACAAGTATCAATTTCGGCCTAATGCAACATGCTCACGAGACTGTTGCAGGTACTAACCAGGTACTAACCAGTACCAATGAGGAGCCCCGGGCGGCCACCCAAATCTGGGCACTAATTGCGCGGGTTCACTTGCATAACGCCGGGAAATGGAATAGAAAGCACGGATACAACCAAGCGGCATGCTGACTATGAAGGAGCGCCGATTCGGACTGCGAACCTGGGCGACAATGCTGAACACAGCGGGCCGCGGTCTGCGGGGCTCTCGCCGTCACGTGCTACGGATACGCTGCAATGCTGTCGGTGGCAAAACACGATGGTCGGGAGTCCGCCTTGCTCTACTTGAGATCGACTAACTTTGGGACCAACCAACCTAACAGAGCGGGATTGACTTGCGGCGTTTCGTCCTTGGCTGATGACATTGGATCGCCCGCGCGGCTAGCTCCTGACCAAGGCTCGCATTTCCCAACGCGTCTGTCTATGGCGTGGCCGATGTGCAACATCGCCACGTGGCCGGAAAGTTTATGCCTGACACTACGCAGTCGTTGCTGCCTTCATCTGGCAGCGTTCGATCATTGCTATCCGATCGTGTACACCTGCCTTGCGGAAAATGCGGTGAAAATGGTTCTTGACCGTACGTTCTGAAAGATTGAGCCGGGCGGCGATTTCCTTGTTTGTCAGTCCGAGTGCGGCGAGTCCGACTAGTTGTTGTTCCCGGCGACTGAGCTCTTGAGGATGGAAGCCAGTGACTTCAGGGGTGGCTGCGAGTTGCTGTGAGGCACAGTCTAAGATCACCCGTGAAAAGCAGGAGGGACAAACCGCTTCGCCGGATCCAACCGCGCGGATCACATTGACAATCTCCAAAGCAGATGCGTCTTTGAGCACGTATCCCATCACGCCGGCGCGCACCGCACGGAAGAAGGTGGTCTCGTCGCGTTCCATTCCGATCATGACGGTTTCCGCATTCCGCAGAATTCGACGGATCTTCGCCACCAGACATGGACCATGAAAAGCGAGGCTGGGAGAGTCCAGTAGCACTACGTCCGCTTTGCTGGTTGCAATTTCATCCAGAACATTCGGTGCGAACGCGACTGCGCCGACAACAGTCAAATCGACTCTCTTGGACAGGATGCGAACCAGAGCCTCGCGAAGCAGGCGATTTTCCGCCAACAGGAAGACATGCGTCGGACTGTGGGGAACGACTTGCGACATCCACGCCTGCTTCAACCACTGCACGACAGGAAGTGCAGAGTCTTGAGGAATTCCCTCTATCTTTCCTCAAATTTGCAACGTGCCCCGAACCGCTCCGGGGGCCGACTTCCACTCACCAGGCTATCCATGATGAGCGCTGTTGCTGTGCGGAGGTAAACGGCACAACGGCGACTGGCTGCCATTCGAATCCTCTCCTGCTTAGTACTTTCCTGCTTAGTACTCTCCTACTTATTTTGGGGTTAGATTGCATTACCACCTGGCTCAGTCAGCACTTTTGACACCGACCTTCTCTTTCGTCTAACTCATTGGTTTCACAAGTTCTCGTCGATCTCTGCCAATAAACGAAGGCTCCTTCGCGCCGACAATTTGGCAGAGCTGCCGACATTTCGTCCGAGAGGCACAAAAGCATGGTTGCGCCGATCCCGCCTGTAGGAATTGGAACTTGAGAGCAAGCCATGCACAATGGGCGACCGCGCTTTCGGCGCACTATTATAGTGCTCAGCGCAGCCCTGCCGTGCACAGCACGGGCGGACAGCACTACGGGGAAGACTCCTGACAAAAAAAGTTTCAGGAAAAACTTGAGATCAAGATCTCTTTCTTAGGCTCGCCGAACAATTTAGGTCAGTTATAGTTTGGTGTCAAGAAAAATAGAAAAATGTGTCGTTAGCACATGATATGTCCGGTTGATTTGGCAAGTGATATGTCCGCTTTGCAGACGGCGATGGCGGGAGACCATGCAGGGCATGGATTCTTACACGCAGGCGGCAGTGGAGCGGGCGATGAAGGTACAGGAAGTGATTTTGCGGGCCATGGCGAAGAAGGTCACGTGGTAGCAAGCGGCCGAGCAGCGACCGGCAGATACGACGCTGGCGCGAGCGCTATGAGTTCGGGTTCCGGGGCTTGTTTGACCGGCGGCGGGGGAAGCCATCGCCCAAGCTTTTGATGGGCTATGGCGGAACGACGAGAGGGGCTGTGGATGTCAGCAAAGGATCGGGAGCGGCTGAAGGTGTTGCACGAGGTGAGGAAGCGACAAATCACGCAAGTGCAAGCCGCCAAGGAACTAGGGGTGAGCTCTCGGTGTGTTTGGGGCGGAAATCGAAAGGACTTCAGGGAGGCAGTATACACGCTCTCAAATTCGCGCTTGAAGTGTTCGCGACAAAGTTGAGGGGTGAATTCACTGAGTCTTTTCTAGCATGTGGATCATTCGGTCAAGATCGTCCCGCATGACGGAGACTTCATTTCGCAGCGCTTGGGGAATCACGATCGGGTCATAGCGAGCGCTGGGTGCAGTCAGTCTGAGAGCGTCTTCTAGTTCGTCACGAGCCCCGACCAATTTGACGACTACCTGTTGCTTCGCTTGAGGAGCGAGCGTAGGTGACTCCTTGAAGTACATAGTTGACGCCAGGGCAGCCACGGATTTAAGAGAAAATTCTCCCCGGAGCGTTTCGGGGCTTGGCGGCTCGCGGCGTTCGGCTATGTGAAACGGCATGGCTTCCGCCGTGCCTGTCCGGTGCTCAGAGTCGAAGCCAACGCCAGCGGAGGCAGACTCGGAAGCTCCGAATCCAGCTCCGTTCCGGTCGAATCGCGGTATGAGTTCGAGCCGTGGTCGTCGTTTCTCCAAAATGTGGCAAGCGTGTCCAAACGAGGATCGATAGAGGTCAGCACGAAGGTCTGACTCCCTCGCGCTCATGAGAGCCCTGATGGCAGCGCGTTCACACACCTTCCGCAGTTGGCTAGGTGTTAGAGCGATGTTTTTCGTATCGAGCGTTTTCGCAACCGCGTCGACAATCGAATAGAAGTCCACAAGCATGACGAGAAGGTAAGCTCGCGTGTGAAATTCCCATATCTCAGACGCCAGTGCGTTGTCTGGGTCCATATCGAACAGGTTCGCCATATCGACAGCATTCGACGCGATTCGAGCTGCGAGTGATAACTGGGGGCAGCGCCCGAAGGGTTTTAGCTGGCGCACCCATGCGGTGAGAAGTGAAATGGCTTCAGTCCGCCGTGTGCAAGCCTGGTATCGCTCGGGAAGTTTGGTTCGCATTTTATCGGCCTCCCAACTGGGCGTTCATTCTCGCAGCCCAACTCCCGAGAGCGGGCCGTGGCTTACCCCAGTTCTTAAGAAACACAAACCGCCCGTCGCAAAGGCGCCCTATTCGCTTCCGAATTTTGCCCTTGCGCTTAAGCAGGTATTCGAGTAGTTCAGCACTCAATCGGGCGATGCTCGCCGTGCGACATCGCGTAGAGGACCAGTTCCACCCGGTTCGAAATCCCCACCTTATCGAAGATGCGGAGCAGATATTTCTTGATCGTGTATTCGCTGAGCCCCAATTCGACGGCGACTCCGCGGTTCGTCAGGCCGTCGGCTACGAGCGCCACCACCTGCTCCTCGCGAGGCGTCAACAAACACCTCCCATTTGAGTTGACCACACGCAGCGTCGGTACCTCCGATAGTGCATCCAGCACGTAATTCATCTGCTGGCTGTTGATCCAGATCTCTCCCCGGAAAACGCAGTGAATGCACTTGCAGAGCATGGGGAAAGGAGTGTGGGTAAAAAGAAAAATCCCCTTCGCGCCGGCGCGCAAAGCATTCACCACCAGTTCGCGGTCGTCATTCTCGACCAGCAGCACGGGAGCGATCTTCGGATACGAGACGCGCAACCAGCGCAGCAGGCTCAAGTCCGGCAGGGGGTTGCCCGCAATCAAGACCACGTCGGCGCGATTCGATTGCATGAAGTTGTGGAGAGCAGACGTCTCCAAGGCGACAGCGGAAACCTGAAAGTCCCGCCGGTTTTTCAAGGCCCGCGTCAAGAGTTGCGACTGGATAGGACCCGAGTCGGCGACCAGGACTTGCACTACTTCGGTCCCGGGCCGCCCGGTTCCCGCGAACTGTTTCTCGGAGCGTATGGTTTTCACGCCATCATTCTGCCCAAGAGCGCATGGATCGTATGTGGGCACCGTCACACACTGTTGGTGATGAATTCTGTTCCCGTTGCCTACTTTCGCAGGGCCACTCTTGTGCACAACTTGCGTAGCAGCAATCTCCCGCCCGGCGTGCGCCCCGGGGCCGGGAACCCAGCCCTGGCGGCCTGGTTGCTCATTTCATCACCTTTCCGATGGCTGGAACGTGCCCGGTACCTCGGTGGACAGTACTTTCCAAGTCTTGTTGTGCTCGGGACTCAGCGGTACCTTCGGGCTAACAACTCAAACGCCCGAGTTGCTTAGTGCGCCGTTCAGAGCAACGGTGAGAAGCGATGAAATGTTGGTAGGAGGATCCATGCTGCGAGCGTACAAGAGTCTGATCGCGGTGCTGGTGGCTGGGGTGAGTTTTGGGCAAACGCTGACAAATCCACCCAATTTAGCAGAAGGGAGTAACAGCATTCACTGATTGCGTCTCCAACAATCTGGCGAGTTCCCGCAAAGCCCGCTAGGAGTGATCGGCCTGCTGTACGATTCATGTCCGAGGAATTGAGAGGAAACTCGCTCACTACTCTTTTCCTCACGCCCCACGATGGCGGGCGAACGTTGAACCGCCTGATGCCGACTACCGCAGTCCAACACGTAAAGAGGATGCGGGGGGGAGCGCAGAGCCACTTGATGCGCTGCGACGACGGGAACTATTACGTGGTGAAGTTTCGAAATAATCCGCAGCATGAGCGGGTGCTGGCGAATGAGTTTCTGGCGACGCGGCTGGCTGAGCTAGTGGGACTGCCGGTGCCTGTGGCTGAGGTCGTGGAGGTTCCGTCGTGGCTGGTGGAGCACACGACCGAATTGACGATTGTGTTGGGAAGCCACGCCATGCAGGTAGAGGCGGGATTGCAGTTCGGATCGCGCTACGTAGTGAGTCCGGTGGAAGGGCAGGTTCTCGATTACCTGCCGCCGGAGATGCTGGACCGGGTGCGGAACCTGGATACGTTTGCAGGAATCCTGGCGTTGGATAAGTGGACGTGCAATGCCGATGGGCGGCAGGCGGCGTTCTGGCGGAAGATGCGGGAGAAGAAATACTCGGCGTCGTTCATCGATCAGGGGTATTGCTTTAATGCGGGAGAGTGGACGTTTCCAGATTTTCCGCTACGCGGTGTGTATCCGAGGAATGAAGTTTACGCGCGCGTGAATGGGTGGGAATCGTTCGAGCCCTGGTTGTCGCGCATCGAGAAGCTGGATGAAGATGCTATCTGGAGAGTGGCGGGAGAGGTTCCTCCGGCTTGGTATGGCGGGTCCTGGGATGAGCTGGAGGCGCTGGTGCAACGGTTGATCGAAAGGAAGACGATGGTGCGGGAATTGATTCTGGCGTTTCGAGGGTCACCGCGGCGGCCGTTTCCGGAGTGGATGAATGAGGCGTAACCACAGAGAGCAAGAGGTCACTAAGGTGCGCGGATGGAACGTTTGCTGTTAGACCTTGCATTTTGTTTGTTGAGATGGAAAAGAGCTGAGTGCTACATGCTAATCGCGAAGTGGTGATCTTTGAAGGAGGACTTATGGCTGAAAAGCGAGAACTCGAACTTCACATGCTGCGATTTCTACCGCATCCTTTGCGGGACGATTTCGTCACAGTCGCACTGTTGATGGCGGAGCGCGATGGCGGGTTTGCCGAGGTTCGGTTTACGCGCGACTGGAGGATGCTACGGTACATGGCTCCGGATGTGGAATTGGAGTGGTTCGAGATGGTGGAGAGCGAGATCCGAGGACGGCTGGGGAGCTTGCGCCGGCGCGAAGAGCTGCTGCAGTTCGTGAACGAGAGATTCGGGATGATGATCGATGTGGCGCCGACGAAGGCGGTGCTGACGGAGGATCCCGCGAAAGAGATGGAAGTGCTGACTTCGATGTACCTGGTTCCAATGGAACGAGGTGAGCGAGCTCAGCAGCGCACGGGTCGGGTGGCGATTGTGAGCACAATTAAAGAGGAGTTCGCCAAGGCAGGCGTGCTGGAGCTGATCCAAAGAGATTTGGATGTGGAGAAGTATACGGGGCAGGGAGATCCGTTCCGGATTGATTTTGGATATCGGGTGGGGAACGTGGTGAAGATGTTCCATGCGGTTTCGGTGGCGTCGAATGTGGATCAGGCGCTGGCGCTGCTGTATCGTTACTCGCGCGTTGCGACGGGAATGCAGCAGGAGCAATTGCAGGTTTCCTTAACGGCGGTAGTAGACGAGGAGAGTGCGTTGGAGGAAGAGAAGGCCCGATTCGCGCTTGGGATGTTGAAGCAGCATTCGGTACGGGTGAAACCGGTGGAGAAGGTCGTGGAGATCGCGGGCGAGGTGCGGCGGGATGCCGCGGACCTTAGATTGGAGAGGTCACAGGTTGCTAGCTGAGGTGCGGCCAGTTCGCTGCAGATTCTGGAGTGATTCTTCGAAAATCGCGTCTTCGCGCACTTCTCGGAGACCTATGCCAAGGGATGCCGGTAGCTGGCTCAGGGTAATGTAGTGCCGTTTCTGGCGAAACGCAGTCAACAAGATTATGGCAGCAACAGAGTTGAAGCTCGATTTACCTAATTCCGGTTATACCTCCTAAGCCAGCCCGCGATAATGAACCGCACGCTCGTCGTTGGTAATTGTCATAACATCGTCGTTGCACTAACAACCCGGTCATTAGCGTAATGGCCTGTATTGCGACAATCACTTCCGAATAGCTCGTGGCCAGGGATGCGCAAGAATCCGTCGTATGATGTTCGGGAACAATAGGCCGGAGGTCGCCTTATGCAGGGCATGCGAATCGCAACCGTGGCGTTGCTCGCGGCGTGCGCATCTGCGGTTGTCGCAGGGGCGCAGGAGTTCAGCGCATCGCACGATGTCACTCTTCAGATAGCGGAAAGAAAGGCTAGCAGTTGAATTGGTCATGGGACCATCAAATGGGCGGACGAGAAGCGCTTTACTGTTGGAACCTATCCCGCGAATCAGCAGAGTTTTATGGGTGTTTTTCGCGCAGGCCCTGCAGTGAAGGTTCTAAAAGTCATTCTAGAAGAGGTCGGTATAGTAGCTTGCACAGACGCCCAAGAACGTGCAATCCATTGGGCAGCTTTGGGGGGCGGACATGGCGGGAGAAAACTTAGAACCAACCCGCTCATGGTTTCAACAACTCAAGACGCTACGCTCAGCGGAGTAGGACGATTGTTTCAATTCCTTGGAAAGCTGCCCTATACGAGCATGTCGCTGGGCATACGCAGCTAAATCTTCGACGCTCATTTCGAAAAACATAGCCCCAGTGCTTAACACTTTGTTCTGTTCGTCAATCAGGCTTCGCACTTCGGCGATTGTTTCTAACACCCGTTCGCGGCTCACCCCAGCATAATGCCGCTTCTACGTGGCGGAAGTCTGGTCAATATTGAACATATTTGCCGGGCGGGGCAACCCCACTCTTAGTAGGTTTAGTTGTTTGGTCGAGAGTGGCTAAATCTCCACGAGAAGCATGGACACATTTGTCGGAATGAAGCTCTAGTCGTGGAGAACGATGTTGAGAAGTGAACTGTGAACTTGCAACCCGCTCTCGCCATAGTCAACGAAGCCTAGCTTCCTGAACCTGTTCATGAAGAGGCTAACCGGCGAGCGAGTTGTACCCCCATCTCTGCGAGGGACTCCTGACTCATCTTGTCTGAGTTGGTATTTGGTAACTTCCTTCGCGACCGCCAGTGTCGAGGGAAACTCGCTTTCTGTCTGTGACCCTGCTCACACCGAGAATGTGATGAATCCGTGCAACCGACTGCTGGCAAAACTTCCCTCATTGATCCCGTCGTGAGCGAAATCGCTGATTGCGACAACAATCACGCATCGGGACGGGGGCGGGTGCATGCTGCAAGCGGTGAATGTCGGACCTGTTAGTAAACCGTCGGTTTCCTCTCATTTTGAGCTGATCCCGTTCGGTATAGTTGGGCACGGAGAGATCTCATGTTAACGACCCATGCGAAGTGCTGTCTGTCTTGCGCAACCGAGTCTTTGTGATGATAAGTCCCGATCCCGACACGGACATTAGAGACCGCGTTAGAAACCACGCTTGACGTTCTAATTCGAAAGGGTTCCAATATGGAACTGGCGGTCTATGGACACACGCGACTTTCAGATCTTCGTGGTTCGCTACGTTGGCCACATTGCGAGCGACAAGTGCATGAACATTGCTATTTGCATGAGCGAGATCTCGGACGGAGACAGCCGCTTCCTCGCATGCGAGTACACAGACGAGTGGGAAAAACTGGAGGTTCTGTTCCCTGACGCAGACATCGACTTCCTCAAGGATTGGTGCGAGGCCGTTCGGAAAGAATTTTGTTGCCCTGATACAAACCGCATGGTTCAAGAGGGTCTAGAGGACTGTTCTTCTAACATCGATGTTTTGGTGTCTCGCAGGACCCTTAGGGCTACAGATGACCCTAATGAAGAAATGAGGAAGTTGTTTCAGGTACATTCGCGATAATCACGCCGTGGATGTTCTTCTCCGATCTCAACCAGCTCCCTTCTTGTCGGTTACGCGCGGCGATATTACAATCGGCGTCCTTTGACTTTCAAGGGGCCCGCGTCAAGAGTTGAGACTGATCGGGACCCGAATCAGCGACCAGGACCTGCACGGTTGTGACCGGGCCCGGTTCCCGGGGTCTGCTTCGCGGTACTTTCGTAGGGCTACTCTTGTGGGCTCAAGTTTCGCGCTCCGGATGTGGAATTGGAGTGGTTCGAGATGGTGGAGAGCGAGATCCGAGGACGGCTGGGAGCTTGCGCCGGCGCGAAGAGCTGCTGCAGTTCGTGAACGAGAGATTCGGGATGATGATCGATGTGGCGCCGACGAAGGCGGTGCTGACGGAGGATCCCGCGAAAGAGATGGAAGTGCTGACTTCGATGTACCTGGTTCCAATGGAACGAGGTGAGCGAGCTCAGCAGCGCACGGGTCGGGTGGCGATTGTGAGCACAATTAAAGAGGAGTTCGCCAAGGCAGGCGTGCTGGAGCTGATCCAAAGAGATTTGGATGTGGAGAAGTATACGGGGCAGGGAGATCCGTTCCGGATTGATTTTGGATATCGGGTGGGGAACGTGGTGAAGATGTTCCATGCGGTTTCGGTGGCGTCGAATGTGGATCAGGCGCTGGCGCTGCTGTATCGTTACTCGCGCGTTGCGACAGGGATGCAGCAGGAGCCCCTGAAGGCTTCCTTGACGGCGATAAATCGTGATGGCGCGCACAATCCGATCGAGGCTCGTAGAATACACACGCACCGGTCGCGGCAGTGAGGAGAGAGTTCATTGAGGTACATGCTTATGGCTCAACTACTGCTTCTCTCGTCCGTGGCATTCGGAGGCGATAAACCTCTTCATGCGAGCTTGTAAGTAAGAGCATCGTGAGCCGTTCTTCCTCCGGGCTCGCTCAGGTCAGCAACTTGGGGGACATCCAGATTACATGCCGCGTCCCGGCGCGGCCGTTCCCGACCAAACCGGGTGAGAGCCACAACGGTCTCCGAGCAGCAACTACCGCTTACAAAATCTCCCCGGATGGCAGCAAGGAATTGGTGGGGTATTGTATGGCGACGGCAAAAGTGCTACCACGTTACCACTTGGTAATATCGGGTGGGGACCGGAGTGTGTGCCAAGGGGGTGGAGGTGGCGTGGGAGAGCGCGTGGGCAGGGGGCGCGCTCGCTAGCGGTGTGGCGAGTTAGCGAGAAAGTTTTACCGACGAAGTTCGACAATCTGTTTAGATAAGATCTCGGAGGAGTGCGTTGGCATCAGCAACCCTTCTAAGCATCTTCCCACTGTATTGTTGTTTCGCACCGACCTTTTGGCGTCTGCCAAGCGCAAACCCCATTCTCGCGAGTACTAGTTCGTAGCACTTGCGGCAGAAACCGTTGCATCCGTATCGACTCGATTTTCGTCCACACCTCAGGCATCCGAAATCGTCAAAGTAATATCTCATCTTACGGCGGTACTCATGAGGCAGCATCCGCCGGACTTTCCACGACAGATCCTTGGGGATGAACCACGGCTGTAACGCAACTTCCCAAATCGCCCTCTTGGCATCTGCCCCTAGCGTACTGGCCTTTCTCTTGTGGCGTTTCAAATACGACCTCCTAGTGCACGAGGATGGGAATTGCGGAAGGCTAAGGCTACGTCGACATTGACGAGGCTGGCGTATATTTGTGTTGTATCTACTCGGGCATGGCCCATGAGAGCTTGAATGACCCGAATGTTAGCGCCATTTTCCAACAAATGCGTCGCGAAGCTGTGGCGCAGAATTCTTGGACAAAGCGTTTTAATTCCAATTCTTTCCCCAAGGTTTCGGAAGACCTGTTGAATTGCCCACCTTGAAATCGCGTGCCGCTCTCGGTTCAGGTTGACCTTCTTCATAAGCCGCAAGAATTTTGCATTCGCGACTCGGTAAGGCATCTTGGCAGGATTTCCGAGATACTTGGTGCGGTTAATTCTTCCGGGATACTCTCTCCACCGCGCCTGCCAAACGCGCCCCGACCTAACGAGAAAACCCCGCTGAGTGGGAACGTCATCCAAAAAAAGGGGTCCGGCTCTGCGACTCCCGAGATAGAACTTTAGAGCGTACGCGGCTGGCTGACCGAAATATACTGTGCGGTCGCGGCCTTTGGACCCGACGATCGTTTTCCGGTGCCGGAAATCGATATCCTCGACTCTTGCCTGGTGTGCTTCTCCGACGCGACAGCCTGTGGCGTACATGAATTCGACCAATGCTCGGTCGCGGGGAGTTGTCGCAGCTTCGATCAACTTCTGAACCTGATTTTGGGTCAATACTCTGGGCAATCTATGAGTTTGTAGAGGCCCACGCACGAATCGTGGGGGTATGCTGTCTATGACCCCGCCGAGATAAAGGAACTCAAAGAAACTCCGAAGAGCGGTCAAGTAGAATCGGTATCGATCAGCAGTCCAGCGCAATGTTGAGACATGCTGTAGAAAATCACTGATGTCCAAGGGAGCAACCGACCGAAATGGCTTGCGGCCGAAGTAACGACATGCTTCACGCGCTACGCTACAGTACAGTTTGCGGGTGTCGGGAGTGTATCCTTGGCGCTCAAGCCAAGTGTTGTAACGTTCCACCATTTCCAGCTTGTTCTCGATCTTGCGACGGCTGGTGTGACACTTCGGCAGCCCTTGATCCAACAACAGACGGTGGCGACCCATAGGGGCACCCCCCAAGAAAAGAGATACCCAATCTTACGGCCCGACCTGGGGCTTGTGCAGTGATTTCAATCACTGGTGGAACTGACGCCGAAGTCAGCACACTACTGCACAAATACGAGGGTCATTCAGCTCCACTGTCGTGAAATGACAACCCTATTTAGGAGCCGCTCACACTTGCAGATCACTCCGGTTCCGATGGCCTGCGATAATTGGGTCACTCGCCAATCCTTGATAAATGGATTTTGTCTTTTTGACTCGGGAGGTTCTATGGAAGCAAAGTCTTTGGTTCCCGCAGCGCAATATGTACGAATGTCAACAGAGGACCAACAGTATTCCATCGCCAATCAAGAGGCGGCCATCCTCACATACGCAAAGAGCCGTGGCTATGTCGTGGTATCGACCTACGCAGACTCGGGAAAGAGTGGCATCGAGATCAAACATCGACAAGGACTCCGACGATTACTTTCTGACGTGATGAGTGGCCGCGCTCGATACAAGACGATCCTTGTGTACGACGTAAGCCGCTGGGGGCGCTTTCAAGATGTCGATGAGGCCGCCTACTATGAGTTTCTTTGCAAAAGTGCGGGTATACCCGTGCGCTACTGTGCAGAACAATTCGAGAATGATGGATCACTATCAAGTTCGATACTGAAGGTTCTGAAGCGAACGATGGCCGCTGAATACAGCCGTGAATTGGGAATTAAAGTTTCCGCCGGGCAGCGCCGCCTCGCACTCCTGGGATTCCGGGTTGTGGGAATGGCGGGATACGGGTTGCGGCGCATGATGGTGTCTGCTGACGGGCGTAGGAGGCTTATCTTGAAAGCCGGTGAGCGGAAAGCGATTCAGACGGATCGAATTATCCTCGTACCCGGTCCTAAGAAAGAGGTTGACTGCGTCCGCACAATCTTCGGACTTGCTGCGGACTTACGAAAGACACCGCGGGAGATCGCGAAAGAGTTAAATGTTCGCCACATACACTTTTCGAATGGACGACCTTGGGATCGCTCATCTGTTTATCGCATCCTAACGAACGAAAAATACGCTGGGTGCAATACATACGGAAAAACAACACAAGAGCTCTGTTCGCGCAGCCGAGGGGTCGCACGCCGTCTTTGGATTACAAATCCCGACGCATTTGTTCCGATTGTAAGCCGCGAAATATTTGATCGTGTTCAGAAGCTCCTAAAAAAAAGAGGCGCACACCCTGATAGATCCGATGCGTACTTTATCCAAGGAATGAAAAGGGTACTAGCTCGTGAAGGAAGATTGACCAAGAGAATCCTGGAAAGACGATTCACGTTCAGCCATGCCTACTACAAGCATTTCGGCTCAGTCATGAGAGCCTATGATTTGGCCGGATTCCTGCCGTGCCCTGCAACGGTGAAGTTGATCCACACGCAGAGTCAGATAAGGGGTTTGCGGAATGACTTGTACATTCGACTTAAACAACTGTTTCTCGACCGCGTCAGGTTCATCGGTTTACCAGGACAGCAGTTTCGGCAAATCGTCGAGATCGACGGTCGCCTTAGGGTTGCGACTTACCTCTGCAGAGCAGTCCACAACACAAGCGTCGGAGAACCCGGCTGGCTTCTACGTGTGCGTCCTCTAGAGAAGGATTTGCCGGTTTTGATTTGCACAGTAGATCAATCGTCTTCTCAATTGCTGAATTTCTACGTATTTTCCCCAATCGGAGACAGCATTCCAAAATACAAAGTGCTTCGAGAAAATCAACCTTGGTTCTCTTCCGGACGGAAGCTCACAAAGTTGGATGACTTTTGCGAGGTTGCAAAAGAAGTTGCGCCCCAGTCTGAGAATAACGCGCTCTACACTGCCGTGGACGACATCCAAATAGCGGCTGACACTTGTACGATCATACTCGACAAAAAAGAAATCACACTTGGCCCTGTTTTATCAGCAATTTTTAATATGTTGGCCCTGAATGCGGGGCAGGTCGTTTCCCGAGATCGGCTGCGACGATCCGTGCCTAAGAAGCTTCTCGATCCCCTGAACCTCAATGCACACATGAGTACTTTGCGCGTCAAACTAGGTGAGGCGCGGGAGCGCATCCAGAGAGTCCCAGGAGTAGGTTATATGTATGTCAAACCTGACAAAGTGCCGACTGCGGGTCTGAACAACCTTCAGACGGGCCTGCGATAAATCGGGTCGCTCGCCCGCACGTGGATTGACACCCTTTATCCTCTTGTCTTGGAGGTCCCATGGAAACACAGCCCCTAGTTCCCGCCGCGCAGTACCTCCGCGTGTCCACTGAACGTCAAGAATATTCGCTCGATTTTCAAGGTGCTGGAATCGCCAGTTACGCCGAGCACACCGGCTTCGTGATCGTCGAGACAGACCGCGATGAGGCAAAGAGCTGTTTGGTAATGAAACACAGGACTGGTTTATCACGGCTACTCCAAGATGTCGCCGCGGGAAAACACTACTACCGGCAATTCTTGTCTATGACGTGAGCCGTTGGGGACGTTTTTCAAGATCCAGACGAGGCAGCGCCCTACGAATTCTTGTGCAAGGCTGCCGGGGTGCCAGTTCACTACTGCGCAGAACACTTTTCTTTTTCTAATCATGCATATCTGCCCAATCCCATCTTGAAGGCGCTGAAGCGCGTAATGGCTGGCTAGCGGCTTACGGCGCGTGATCTGCGGCACGAACGAAAAGGTAGAACGCAACCATATGCGGGCGGTCAGAATCACTTGGCGTGGTTCTGGATGCCTTTCTGCCGCAAGGATCAGGTGCAGTTTCATGCGCCCGTCGCTAGCGCTGGTCTTGTTCTGGAGTACACGTCCGATCCGCGCGAGCGACGACTTCGTGCTCTTAAGGCAATCGCGGTCTGTCAAATGGATTGTGCTGTCGATGACATGACCGCCCGATACTCAAGAGCCTTGTCGGGGCCTCGTTTCCCTACGCCGGTCAGTTCAGCAAGTTCGCTCCGGACTTCTTCCAACCGATCTTGTCTGCGCTGATACCTGGCCCTGGCTCCGCGGCTGGGCGCCTTCCGTTCCCAATATAGCTTGTTGGCGGAATGGATGGAGTCCATCTCTTCGATTAAAATCGCAATTCTCGCTTTCCCTTTCCTTGAGGTTTCGGCTTCCATGGATAACTCCTTTCCGCATTATCCTTCGGTACCTGTGGCTGCCTTCCCCTGGTTGAGCGTTTCTTCCACTTTACGCAGGACTTCCGAAGGAAGAAAGGGCTTTTCCAGGATGTTTGCACCGTACTTGGTCAGTTCAGGTAATTCCAGAAACTGGTCCCAAAGACCCGTTATAAACAAAAACTTCGTCTCGGGGCGGGCCGCACGAATTCGCTCTGAGAGCTCAAGTCCGTTGGGTCCGGGCATTACAATAGTAGTCACCACAAGGTCTATTGTGCCGTCGTGTTGCTGGCACAAACGAAGTGCCTCTGCACCATCGGCAGCAGGCAAGACGGAAAACCCGCTGCCTTCGAGCACCCTGTGCAGAACGCTTCGAATATTGTCGTTGTCTTCGACTATCAAGATGGTGATGGAACGCTGCGGGGGCGGTGCGAGGTGAAGCTGCCGGTGCGACGATTGAGTTTCTCTTGTGCGTCGTAGTTCCAGCTCACGCATCGTCCGTCGAGCGAGTATGCGTAAGGAATCGGTCTGCTCTGCTGTCATGAGGTGTGACACTCGGTCCATCACGGCTAACGTACCTAGGGGACGGACGTCATGGGTAATTAATGGAATCCCTACGTAGAATTGAATCCCGAGTTGCTTCACCAAGAAACTGCTCATGAACCTTTCGTCATTGAGCGGATCCGGGACGATCAGGACGTCGGGTTGCAAGATTGCGTAGGCACAGAACGAGCCATCTCGCGGAATCTCATCCAACTCAAGGCCGATTTTCGCCTTAAACCATACCCTTTGCTCATCGATGAAAGCGATGACGGCGACTGGAGCATCGCAGATATGAGCAGCCAGATGAGCAATTTCGTCGAACACTTGCTCGCAGGATGTTCCCAGAATTCGAAAGCTACGAAGACTTTCGAGACGGGAGCTTTCGTCTTGTGGCAGGGGCGACTGCACTGACGGCTCACAATAAAACGTGAAAAGCGGCCCCCTCGGTCCGCTCGACACCGATTGCGAACTCCGGCAGTCCAATACCACCGAGAGCAACTAACCATTCGTGAAGCGAACCTATACGAATGTTCAGGGCGGCAGATCGCTACGCTGCGCATGCCCCACTGCCGTTACTAAGAAAACCTTGCACGACAAGGACCATTCGACAAATCCAGCCTCACCAACGAGAGCATGCCGTAAGATGTGCCGGTCGTTTGGCACCAGTGCCGATATTTTGGCAACTCTATCATCCATCCGAATCTCCATCTTCAAGCCGAGTTCGTCGTGATGTTCCCACATAGTGACTGGACCATCACGCCCCAAATGATTACCTTCCTCGTAGCGCTAACGCAGATCGTTGTCAAGATCGACCTTCAAAAATGATATAAGAAGATTCTTGGGCAAGGTGTTGTGGTTTTTGTCGCTGTCCCGAAAGGCGACACTGTGAAACGTGGCCCGATCCGAAGAGTTAAACCATAGGGTGCGAGAGAGTATGCCGGAGCAAAGACTTGCGTTTGATTCCGTTCATTTCTCAGATCTGACAGTCGGCCAGTATCGCAATCTACTTGATCTGGCGCAGCTTGCACTTAGTCAGCGCACGATAGAGGCTCTTTTCCCCAGGCTGGCACTCCGCTTGCATCATGCCTTGAATTTCGACGTTGTCACATTGGGTCTTTACGACTCAAGTGCGGAAAGCATCCGCCTGAACCTTTGCAAGGCGGGTGAGGTGGAGAGGAGATGGGAATGCTTGCCCGCGCACGCTTGTGCAAGTGGATGGGTCTGGAAGAATCAACGATCCGTACTTGTCCAAGATTTGGACGCCGAACCCAAGTTGCCCGTTTTCCTACAGTCGCTTCGCCGACTCGGCGTTCGTACTTACTATGTTTTTCCCTTGACAACAAGGCGTTACAAGCTGGGAGCAATAGGCTTTGGCAGTTTGCATGTCATTCCCAAGAGGAATGCGACGCTTGAGTTCTTGCGCCATACAGCTGCGATCATCGCTCAGTTTCTGGGCACCACGCTTTCATCCGATGGGCTTACAGCGCCGACGGATTACTCCCAACCCCCCCCGACCGCAGCATCAAAACTCGAACCAGAACCCCAGGATTTTGACCTGCGGGATTACGCGAATCGGGACGAAGCTTTCCAGGGAATGGTAGGGAATAGCGCTCCTCTACAAGAAGTGCTACGACAGGTGAGGACGGTAGCCGCAACTGACGCGACGGTGCTGCTGCTGGGCGAAACAGGTACCGGTAAGGAGTTAGTTGCACGCGCAATTCATCGACTCAGCCCGCGGGCCAACAGCAAGTTTATTAGCGTCAACTGTACTGCGATTCCGACAGATTTGTTGGAAAGCGAGCTATTCGGACACGAAAAGGGGGCATTCACAGGGGCGGCCAATAGGCACCTCGGTCGATTGGAACTGGCTGACAGAGGAACTCTGCTATTGGATGAAGTAGGGGATCTTCCGGGTGTAATTCAGCCGAAGTTGTTACGGGTGCTGCAAGACAAGGAATTCGAAAGGCTCGGCAGTAACCAGACTGTGAAGGTCGACGTTCGGCTGATCGCTGCCACAAATCAGGATCTGCGCCGGGGTATCGCAGAAGGTCGCTTCCGCGAGGACCTATTCTATAGACTCAATGTCTTTCCGATTTACGTTCCCCCTCTGCGGGAGCGAAAGAGTGACATTCCTGCCCTTGTGCGTTACTTCGTGTCCAGATACGCAAGTGAAGCGGAGAAGTCGATTGCGACTATCCCTGCCGAAGCAATGGATGCCCTTCTGAATTGGAGCTGGCCGGGGAACATCAGAGAATTACAAAATCTGATTCAGCGATGCGTGATTTTGACGAACTCACCAGTCCTGAGGGTTTCGCTTAAGGAACTGAGAAGTAACGCGAAGCCGTCTTCTGGCAAGATGTCCCCAAAGGTCGAGCGCGAGCTCATCCTTCAGGCTCTGAAAGAGTCGGGCGGAGTAATAGGTGGCGCATCGGGTGCAGCCAACAGACTGAGAATGAAGCGCACGACCCTCTACTCGAAGATGAAAAAACTGAACATTAGTCCCATTGAGTTCCAGGACTAGTTGCCACTGTGCCACGAATGTCGGACATCTGGACATCTTCGGGCATTCATAGGCTTGTAGTGGCATATCCGTCGAAAAAAAGCACAGACGTGTCGAAGTATCGAGTCCGCGGAACGCGATCGACAGTCATTCGCCGCCGCTCGGCGAGCCACCGATACAGGCTAGACCCGTAGTTTCTGTAACTTACAAGTCGACATCAAGCGGAAGACCATTTGCAGAGATCCTCGAGGCAATGGAGTGCGGGATCAGCCACACCGAAGAAGACCTCGTTCGCCGAAGCGATCTTTAATGCCGACAGGTCGGTTCGACGCCATTGTCACTAGGCTCGTTTCGTTCATCGGTCAGAGTGAACACCTCCGCGACTGGTTTTGTCCTTTTGTCCTGCTCCGCGAAGAGTCCGAATTCTATGGGCCTGTCCTCAGCGATCACCCAAAAGCGGTTCTTCCGCATTTTTGGTGAAGGCAGCCGCTCCTATCCACCACCGCGTGGAGCGGTAGGGTAGGGCCGATCAAGCCGCGTGCAACACGCAGATCCGTAGCAAATCGAGTTTGGCCGGCCGTACATCTGGCGTTTGATGGTGTTGGACTGGCGATCGGTAGAAGATCCACCACTCGGCGCCGCTCAGATCGCACAGGATGGTGCCGTAGCAGCTGTCCTTTTGCGCCACGCCCAGTCATTCATGCCCAACAACGCGAGGCGAACCTGAACTGGCTTCTGAGTCAGCGACATTCCGCCGGAGATCCTCCGAGGCTCTTGCTGCGTCATTTGTGCAAAGGCGTTTCTTGACGCTGCGGAAGCCAAGCTAGCGCAAACAGATAAATTCTCGTAGAGTCGGGTTGGTGGCACGGTTGTCTGACTGAATCGATCGCTACACACCCTTTTGGAACCAATCGCAAAAATGGATTCTAGCGTTGCGATCGTTCGATGAAGGGACTGCCGGGTCTGGCGAAGAGCGGGCAAAGGCTCTAGCTCAAGTAATCTGTGCGCGCGATTCCCAGCCGCTGCATCTTATACTGTAGCGTCGTGCGTTTGAGTCCAAGCCGGGCCGCCGCGCCTGCCGGACCCGACAGCGTGCCCCGGGTCTGACGCAGAATTTCGACGATGTATTCCCGTTCTTTGTCGCGCAGCGTACCGTCGGAATCGGACGGCTGCCGTGAGATTTCTTCGCGCAATTCGCCGAGCGGCGGGCTCAACCGGTTGCCTTCCGACAGGATCATCGAGCGCTCGATGAAATTCTCCAGCTCGCGGATGTTTCCCGGCCATCTCCAGTGCATCAGGGTTTCGACGGCCTCATCGGGGATGAAGTCGATCCGCTTGCGAAGCCGGGCCGCGCACTTTTCGACGAAATGTCGGACCAGCATGGGTATGTCCTCGCGCCGGTCGCGCAACGCCGGCAAATGCAGGGGAAAGACGTGCAAGCGGTAGAACAAGTCACCGCGGAATTCCTTTTCTTCGACCGCACGAACCAGATCGCGA